>ERZ1035037.51-NODE-51-length-46771-cov-10.938950_pt1 | contig 46771 bp, 83 predicted proteins | sample MGYA00520618_ERZ1035037 | MGnify/ENA primary metagenome ERZ1035037 (study PRJEB33766, sample SAMN09781741) | gut metagenome | biome: gut microbiome | host: Homo sapiens | place: Madagascar | study: EMG produced TPA metagenomics assembly of the PRJNA485056 data set...
TTATAAAAACACAAAAAAAAGAAGCGCTTTCGCGCTTCTCTTCCATTGTGTCTTAAGCCTTGTGGTAAATCTTCTTACGCTTGTCATTCAGACTTACAGTTAGCGTGCCATCCTCAACCAGAGTGGTGAGTAGTGTACCAACTTGCATTAGCTGAATATGTTGCAGCTCAGGAATCTGGTCATAGATTTCCTTGGCAGCCAGACCATCAACAGGATTGGCGGCAACCCAGCTGCGTAGAATGCTTAGGTTAGCTTGCTTGCGGGAAGCAGCGGCCTCCTTGGCGGCAGCGCGTTCAGCAATCTTAGCGGGGTCAGCAACACGACGGCCAGGCTTGGCGGCGTATTCGGCTACGGCCTTGTCAATGTCATAAGCTTCACTGCGAGCGGTAGGAGCGGTATTCTTTGCAGTTACGGTTACAACCACAGGAATGAATAGACCAGTTTCCTCGTCCATCTTGTCAGACATAAAGGCAAAACCGCCGGCGACCTTTTGAGCGTTTTCGTAGCAACCCATTAGCTTCTCTACGACTTCAGTGCGTAGAGCATCACGAACAGATACAGACATTTAATTCTCCTTGCGGCGCTTAATGCGCCCGCCCAGCTTATTGCGGGGCCGGTTTGATTTAGAGTTTTCCTTCTCTTATTTATAAAGCGAGGGAGAGCAATTGAGGAGGTGATTTGTTCCCTCACTTTGTAGATATATTATAGAGGAAATTTTTGTGTTTGGCAAATTTTTTTGGAGGAAAATTTGCAGCTCGTTAGAAATTTTTTGGGAGAAGAATTTGCGGCGGGAAGAAAAAAAACGCAGCTCATCCCAGCTTTTCTTGCAGGAAGTCGCAGCTTATTTAGGAAATTGCTGCGCGCCGCCGCGTGGTGTTGTATAGAAGGGGGTTGGGGAAAGGATTATCTTCGGTGGAGAAGATGGTTCTATTATAAAGGAAAATTTTGAATTTGTCAAAAATGGGAAGAAGGATGGACAAAAGGGACAGGGGAGGAAATTTTCGTTATGTTAAACATAAGGAAAATAAAAAAGGACTTGCTTACTCAAGTCCTCTTACCCAATCATCAAGTTTCTTGTACGCTTTGGCTATGCACTTCATCGGTACAATACAACACAATAGAAACAGCAAAGTATCCGTAAGTGAAAGTGTTGGACAATCTTCTCCTGCAATTTCAAAAGCGGAAGAAATACATTCAGTAAAGTAAAAGGCAAGAAAAATACAAACTAAAATGTGCATATACTTCACCTCATTGTCATAACTTCGTCGTCAAAGCAAGTAATAATAATACCTTCTTGGAAAGAAGCGGGAGCACCATTTCCAATATTAACGGCATTGATAGGATAACCTTCTTCATCGTGCATAATGACTTTTTCTGATTGGACAAGTTTGATAAAAAAGTTGTCGCCATAGCGAAAAATTTCACCTTCAGGAAGTTCCTGAAAAGTCCTCTTACAAAAATCTTCGGAAAGAACCTTCATATCTTTCACTCCTTCACTCTTAACTCTGCATCTACAACTTTTACTAAAGTTGATTCTACAAGATAAGTAAGTCTCCCATCATCTAGACCAACAGTATTAGGTGTAACGCCACTTTCATATTGAGGTAAATCTTCACTATGATTGTATCGTAACTTTATATAATAATAATTATTATGTTTGAAAACCGTGCCGTTTTTAACATCACTAAAAGGGATTTGTTTGTCATTAACAGTAATAATATTCATATTCTTCACCTTTCTACTTGAAGTTTTGCAGGAACAAACATCACTTTTGTACCAGCGGGAAAATAAATTAATTCGCCGTCTCTCATTTCAACGGCATTAGGGACAAAATTGTCGTTAAAAACAATAACAGGTTCCGATTTTTGCGCGAGCTTTATATAGTATTCATCTTCGTGCTTGAAAATATCTCCCGCGATAATTTTAGAAAATGGTTGAGTTTGATAGGCGTAAATGATTTCCATATTTCTGCTTCCTTTCTGTTCCTTGGAACATTGATATAATACCATATCGCCGCAGAAATGTAAAGGTCTGTTTCTGTATGTTTAACATAAAGAAACTTTCTCCTAAAATAAAAGGGGACTTTCGTCCCCTCTTACCTTAGCGCTTGGAATAGCACTTCTTCTTTTCAATCATATTCATTTCGGCAAGCCCTTCCTTCGCAAGCTGGGCAAGGTCTCGGCCCGTCAGCATTGCTCCCTGTGTATTAACGTCAATGCCGTAAATATCAGGCAGAGCGTTGAACACTTCGGTGCTGGTGTAGTCGTGGCCGTATTCGGCTTCATTCTCCCACCAACGGCGCAGAACCTTCATTCGTTCTTCACGCTTTTCTGCCACGGCGGGGTCTCCACCCTTGGGCGCGGACTTCTTAGCGGGTTTGTTTGCGGCGGCAGTCATCTTTTCTTCGTAAGCGGCCTTTGCGACTTCAACATCAAAACCGTCACGAGTTTTCGTTCCTTCAATATCGGGAATCTTCACATAGACCAGAGCATACACCGTGCGCCCTTCTTCGTCCTTCTTGCCAGTGTCAAAGCAATAACATTCCTGCTTAGAGTGAAGAACCTTGAAAGCATCTTCGGGAATACCCACCTTAGATTCAGCCAGTGCCAGAACTTCCGCCTTAAAATCCTTCTTCATAGCCATATGTTTTCTTCCTCTCTGGTTTGTGAGGTGTCCTTCCTCTTTTTTCCTCTCTCAAGGAACAAATATAGTATAGCAAGATTTTTGTTTTTTGTCAATAATCTTTTTCTGTATGTTTAACATAAAGAAAAAATTTTTATAAAAAGGTGGGACATTATTCGTCCCACAAAAGAGAATCACGTCTTTTTTCTATCCGCGCCGTATGGTTGATAACTTGCGACAAATACGGTGTTTGTTGTTCGCTATGCTGGTCAATATAGGCATTTAGAATATCAAGTGCATTTTGTGCCATAGCGGGAATAACGCGGTTATCGTTTGCAATGAAGTCGGAAACATAACCAAGTTTTCGGAAGGGGAAAAACTCAATTCCTTCAACCTTCTTGCCACGCTTGAGAGCTTTAAGAAGGATTTCCGTTTCAATCTCTGCGTCCGAAAGTGCTGTATGTTCTTCAATAAAGCCATATTCTTTATAGATGAAGCGTCTAACATTTTCGGCATTAGTGCTAAAATACATTCCAGACGGAGAAATAAGAGAATGTTCAAGACAAGCGCGTTTATATGTGGGAGTGTTGATAATGTTCTCGCAAGCCAAGCCCCAAATATCCATCACCTTATACTGTTTGTTTCGGAAGGTAAAATGCAAGGGGTCAAAGTCTTTGTCATTTTCCTTCTTGTAGGGCTGATGGGCGATTTTCCAACAGAGCGCAACCTGATTTTCATACCAACTTTGATAGTTAGGACTATAAAGTTTGTTGATATAAAGCTCGGTAAAGTTAATTGCCCGAAGGTCAAATTGTTCATTGAAAGCGCAGATTAAATCTGCCCGTTCGCAATCTGCGAGAAAAATTTCCATCACTTCGCGCCAGCAACGAACAGTCAATTCGCCGTTGTTAATCATATCAAGATAAATGGGACGTTTTTCTTTATAGTAGGCAGTATTGAAAACGGAAGGAACGGAGAAAGTTTCGGCAATGAGGTAGTTTTTCTTTTCAATAATACCAGCAGAGCGAGATGAAATTGTCCATCCAATATCATAAATAAGCGGACGAGCAATGCAGATTTTTTTCTTCTCGTTGGAAGTCAGATTCCAAGATTCGGGGACAGGGATAGTGCAAGTTTCGGTATCAAAGGTTAAAAGCAATTTCTGTTTGGCCATGGGACTACCGCCTTTCTGTTCTCTTTGGAACACTGATAGTATAACAGGAAAGACACGAAAAGTCAAGAGAGATTTTCTGTATGTTAAACATAAGGAAAAATAAAAGGGAGAATCAATCTCCCTCAATTTCTGCCATAATGGCGTTATAGATTTCTCGCTTATTTCGTTCAATAAATTTGCGGGCGTATTCTTCATCACAAGAATAATAGTCTTTCTTGTTCTTTTCTCGCCGCATTCCTTTAGCGTGGTCAAAGATATAGTGAAGGGCATCTTCTGCGGCGGTGCTTTGTTCCTTATTCTCTACAGGCAAATAGTACATGTGGAGAATGTCGTTGCTTGCTTTCAAGGAAGAATAACGCTGACGTAAGTTTTTAGTTTCGCCGCATTTCACACCAGAAGGAAGAATAGCGATATAAACCGCAAAGATGGGAGAAGAATCGTTAGAACGAATGGCATCAAGAATATCATACCATTCTTGTGTCCAAGAGTTAATAAACTCAATTCCTTCTTCATCATCATCAAGCAAAGAAGTCAGAAAAGTGCCCATATTGGAATGTTTGCGCTTGTATTCAATATAGTCGTTTTTGTTGGGCTTGTTCTTTCCGCAAAAACGGCAAATAGCATTATACTTTACTGTAGCAACACCAATGGCAGAACGTTCGGAGAGAGTAGTAGGTTCGTAAGTCTTGAAAATCATGTGTCCAACTTCCTTTCTTTCTTTTGTCCCTCAAGGACAAATTTATTATATCATATTTAGGGAGGAAGTCAATGGAATTTTCTGTATGTTTAACATAAAGAAAAATGGTTTGATGGATTACTCCATCAAACTTTTCAACCATTCAACAATATCAACCTTTGTCGGGTCTATTGTTTCGCAACCATCAAACCGCCGAAAACTTTCCCTTACTTCTTTGTTATCGTCAATTAGAATGTTAATACGGTTCTTGTTGCGTAAGTATTCTTTGGGATAGCCGTATGGTGTAATGCGGCAGGAAGAACAAGGAAAATTAAATTTCTTTAACCATTCGTGTTTTGCTTTGCGGACTTCATCGTCATAGGTTTTTGTTGCGTGTTTTGCGCACCAACTTACAATTTTGACTTCCACACCAATTTCCAACAACTTGTTCAAAATGGTGGAAAGCTCTGCCATATCCCACATTGGGGCGGCGTCAAGGTAAGGGGAAGTATCTTCACTACGAATCTTTTTAAGCCAGTCGGGAACGTCGTAAAAGTTTGCAAGAGTGCCGTCCATATCAAAGATTAGGGTAAAATTTGCGTTCATATCAAAACTTCCTTTCTCTCAAGTTCTTTTTAATTATATCACGACTGCTTCAAAATGTCAATAGGGCAAGACAAATTTCTTTCACGCAAATATTGAATTGTCTTTTCGCTGTCCCAATAGTTAAGAATATTATTAAGAGAACAACGCCAAACTTCATAAGTAACAACAAGTTTCATATCAAGGGTAGGCGTTTTCCATTCTTTAATATCACGGCGGTTTTTGTCGGTGAAGCCACCTTTGAAAAAGCTAATAACGCGCCCGCGCCTGAGATTCCAAATATTAAAGGGGAGACTTAGGCCATAGTTGTGATAAATTTCTTCAAGGTTTTCCCAAGTAATGGGAATAGTTTTTTCTTTAATTTCACTTTCGTCTGCAATAACATGGCCATAAGTATAATCAATTTTAACCCCATTGTTATAAGTCGTGAAGAGAATCCGATAATAATGCAACATATTAAAACTTCCTTTCTTGTCCTCTTTGGGACATTATTAGTATAATGGAAAAGAAAAGAAAAGTCAAATATTTTTTCTGTATGTTTAACATAAGGAAAAAACTAATAAAAAAGGAAGGACTTTTCGTCCCTCCTTTTAATCTTACTTGTTGAAAGTCCAGTGCTTCTTGCCTTCAATCTTTTCCATCACAAGACGGTCATCAGTCTTGGCAATCGCGGCCAAATCTGCGCCTACATTTAGCACATTACCATCAGGATAAATGTCAGTGCAAGTATTCGCAATATCGGTAGAAGTGAAAGTCATTCCAGAAATAGTTTCCAGATAAGCTACCAACTTGGCCTGACGCTCTGCACGCATCTTAACCTTTTCGGGGTCAGCCTTGGACACTCGCTCCTTCTTGGGGGCATTGGCACGAGCTTCGGCCTTGGCTTCCTGTTCCGCAACGAAAGCCTTATAACCTTCAACAGCGGTTTCAAAGTTGAAAGCAGGGATTACCTTGCCGTCCTTGCGCTCCACGTCCTTAGAAGCGAGCTTGGAAACGGCAATCTTGATGTAAGTACCTTCTTCGGTGGGGACAGCGATAAAAGTGGACTTGTCGGGACGAACCAGCGCAGAACCTTCATAGTCAGACAGAATCTTGGAAACGATTTCGTTAGTAGTCATACATACCTCTTTCTTGCGGTTTGACCGCATCTTTATTTCTCCCTCTTGGGGACGGTTAGAGTATAACACATTGCGGACGCTTTGTCAAGACTTTTTTGAAAATCTTTTCGGTTGCGGTCTGCCGGTTATCCTTGCCCCTCATCAGGAACAACTATTATTATACTCAATTTTTTCTGAAAGTCAAATTTATTTTCCGTATGTTAAACATAAAGAATTAAAAAAAGAAAACGGATGTTTCAAACATCCGTTTCCATTTCGGTATAAGTCACATTTACTTCGTCCAGAACCGCGCCGAGAAAGAGTTGATATGTAGTATAATCATCTTCATCATAACAATCAGGGAAAAGCATAATAACATCGTTAGTGGCTACAACAAATTTACTAACAGATTCTGACCAACCATATACAACATCGTACTTTTTAAGTCCTGAATCTTCAAAACCGATAAGCCAAATATCAAAATATTTAATGGCATCTATGTCAAGAAGCGCGCCGCCAAAAGCGGTTAGATACATTTCTGTATTGCACCCATAATTGTTGAATGCAGTATAGCATTCTTGGGCATCAGAAACAGTTTTGACAGTAAGGATTTCAAAGTCAGGGTTAGAGGCGGCGAAAGCCGAAGTGCAACCGAACAGGAAAATTACCATAAGAAGAATCGCGAGAATTTTTTTCATATCTTTTCTTTCCTTTCTATTCCCTTTGGAACAACTAAAGTATAGCATAAGATGGGGAGAAAGTCAAAGGGTTGTTCTGTATGTTAGACATAAGGAAAAGTTGGTCGGAATACGAGGAATCGAACCCCGAATCGCTGGATATAAGCCAGTTGCAACGAACCACATCACCTTATTCCGAAATGGTCAGTCATGTGCGACTTGAACGCACGGCTCTCGCATTAAAAGTGCGATACTCTACCAACTGAGTTAATGACTGAAAAGAGCGGGAGAAAGTTGCGCACCTTTCTCCCTTGAAAACGCACCCGCCAAGGTACGCCCATCCTTGAAAGCGGTCAGAATAGTGTGTCTATTGGCGTAGACGCTTTTTCCTATCTTTCTCCACCTACTCACTATGCAACCTGTGCCCCGCCCGCTTGCGTGCAGGCTGGCCGGGAGTTGAACCCGAATAGTTTTTGATTAGGATGTACCCTACTTCCGGTGGGGATAAACCGAAGTGTTTTTTTAATGCTAACTGCCGCCCACACATAAGGCAGTTGGTGGCGATAACTGGATTTGAACCAGCAATGTTTCTAATGTGGCGCATTTTAAGTGCGCTGCGTGTCGCCAATTTCGCCATATCGCCAAGTGGGTTTTATTTCCATTCCTCACCCTTGGAACATATTTAGTATATCATAAGTTTTCTTAGTTGTCAAGTATTTTTTTCAAAAAATTTTCAAACTCGTCATCTTCCAGATAGAAGAAATCTGAACACTTAGTTTCATCAAACACTTTAGCGCCAAGATAGGACATCATTTGCCAAAACCGCATATCTTGACATTCAGGACGATTCCAAAATTTTACCAAAAGTTCGGTAATGCGGCGGATGCGCTTAATATCTCTCATAGAATAACTTCCTTTCTGTTCCCTTAAGAACAGTTATAGTATATAGGAAATTTTCATTTTTGTCAATTTTGTTTTCTGTATGTTTAACATAAGGAAGGAAAGTTAGGAGAGATTAACTCTCCCAACCTGTACTTTGCTTTGCAACTTCAATAAGGTTCTTTTGTTCAAGAATGGCTTCGGAAATTTTCTTTGCTTCATGCTCCAAACAAGTTCATTCATCATTATCATACACCCAATGAACGTTAAGAACAGGAACGGTTTCTTCATCATAGTCGTGCGGTTGATAGCTATCACCTTCAAAGGGAAGAAAACTTGCATCTGCATTTTCTTCAACCTGTTGAAGAATCTCATAGGCTTCTTGCGTTTTACAGAAAAAAGATTTAAGACTTTCAAAGTCCTGATAAGTAGTGGAAAAGTAACGCTTATTCTCCATGTCAAAGCAAAACAAGTTATTCTTTACGTTGGTTTTAGCGTAAAATTGTCGTTGCTCATGTTCCAAACAATCTTCTTCGCTTTCAAAGGTCTTGCCGTCATCAGTAACATAAACAATCTTTTTAATCATTAGAAATGCCCTCCCTTTCGGTTTCGTCAGAATCCATCTTTGCATACAGTGCCACACAAGAAGTGCAATTCAAATTGTCGGGACAGTCCTGCCCTACCTGACACGGGGTTTGTGGAGCAGAAATTGAAACGCCGTGTTTGCGTTCATCAAACATATCTTGCGCCATTTCTGCGGCCATTTCGGGGGACTCGGCTTCTAAAATATAGGTTGCTTTGTCCCATACGTGACAAACGAAAGTTTTATTCATCTTGAAGTTCCTCCCCTTTCAGCAGGTCGCAGGTTGAAGGATTGTAATAGCGGCGAATCCGTGGAACGTAATCTGCTACAATGTTGAAGTCTTTTTTGCAGTTTTTACAAGTGCAAAAATCAGTTTCTATCAGTATTCCATTTACATAGTCAAGTCGGGAATCTTTGAAGAAAATGTCCTCACTTTCGCAATAAGGGCAACGTTCGTCAAATGTCATGGTTCTTTCTCCTTTCTTGTCCCCTTTGGAACAATGATAGTATAGCAAAGATTTTAGATTTTGTCAAAACTTTTTTCTGTATGTTTAACATAAGGAAACGATGAGGGAGTTAGTCTTATCTAACTCCCGCTCTAACATACGCAGAAACCTTGATGTTATTTTCGTATTCTTCTTGTGAAACTTCTTGTACCCGCAAAGGCACACGGGAACGTTTTATTCCACCTTGATGTTTTACTTTGTTCATTGCGTCAAGGGCATTTTCTGCCTTGTAATAAAATGCTATTGTATTGGTGTTGCCGCGCCCAAGATGGGCGCGTTCTGCAACAACTTTATAATACTTATTCTTCATCTTTGTTCGCTTCCTTTGCGTCAAGCTCCGCTCTGATTCGGTCTTTCTCTGCTCGTTCTTCCTCTCGCTTCTTCGCAAGGGCTTCACGCTTTACTTTCTGTTCGGCGGCCTTTTTCGCCTTTTCCTTTGCAAGCCGTTCTTTTTTGTCGGCCTGTTCGCGGATTTTAAGGTCGTAATCTTCTCGCAAAGAATAGCCGTCATATTCTTCGCCCCTTGCACCGGCAGGAACAGAAACCTTGATTTCAATCCAGCGCTCATTTTCGTATTCATCCACCGTGGGGAGATTGATGGTATTTCCGCTGATGAAGGCTACATCTTCGCCTTGTTCGGTTAGGAAGTCCTTAATTTTCTGCATAAAGTAGTCACGGCGTTCAGTTTTCAAAGCGCCTTCGGTTTTCTTCGGCATAGTCTGCACGTCCTTTCTGTTCCTTTTGGAACATACTCATTATAGCATAGATACAAGAAAAGTCAAACAAATCTTCCTTATGTTTAACATAAGGATTTCCGGGAGAACCTTACGGTTCATCCGTTAGAAAGGAAGCAACCCAATAGAAAATCAAATTGGGATTTTCTTTTTCTTTACGCAAACAGTATTCTTCTGCTTGCTCCAAAGAATGCACAACACAATCAACAACCGATACCGGCCCGGTTTCATCTTCAATTTCATACATAATAACATAAACTCGTTCCGTCATTCCAAATAACCCCCTTGACGCAAGATGCGTTCTACAATTTGAATGTCTTTTTCTCTACAAGAGATGGAGAAGAAAAGATAGTGCCTACTCGCTTTTACTTTCCCCAAACAAGGGATAAGCCCGCAAATTCTCCGCATAGTTGCATTTGCGTCGGGAGTTTTGGGCAAACAATAAATCTTAGTCATACTATCCCTCCTTTATCTTACATATATATTATACCATATTTTTAATTTTTTGTCAAGCACAAAATTGTTACAAAATTGTTACAATTTTATTAACTTCAACATCCCGCATAGTCGGTAAAGATAAGATGATGCGCCCGCTTAGAATAACCCCAATTACCGTCGTGAAGGTCGTTAATTCCATAACCTTCAAAGAAGTCAATAAGACGATTAACGACTTTTTCGTGTGCAATATAATGCGGCCATTCATCAATTTCATCAGTATATAAAGCACTGCAATAGTGTTCTACGATTTCATCTGATACTTCTTTTTCCTTCAAAGGGCTTTGTCCAGCTTCACCAATGAAGTATGCTTTCTCGTAGGCGTGCCATGTATATAGCCCAGCATTTACAACAAACAAAGGCTTAGCAAACCAATGTTGCAAGTTTTGCTCCTGCGCCAGTCTATAGACGCGGGTTTCATTTTCGTTTTGTACATCTCCAGTGTCAGTTTTACCCAGCTTCAAGATAAAATTTGCATTTTTCGGGACAATGGTTATGCGAAACACGCCAGCATACAGATTATAGGCAGGATTGGAAGTTTTGGGGGGCAAAATCATAGTATTCCCGCTCCATACCGAACTCGGCGTAGAAAGCTGAAATGAGTTTAAGTGCGTGTTCCTTTTGGGTCATAGGTCAAACCTCCTTTCAAGTTCGTGATTAGTATAACACGAAAATGAAATTAGGTCAAGGAAGTTTTCTGTATGTTAAACATAAGGAAGAAAAGGAAGGGAGAATTACTCTCCCAATTCCTCTACAACTTTCTTCAAAGTCTTGAAGAAATCGTAAGCTCGCATGTCGTGTAATGCTTCTCGCTGGACATCCCACGCGCATTGCGTACGCTCATCTCCATCAGTAAGATAGCGAATGGCTTTGTTTGCAAAGGTACTATGGCCGTATTTATACAAATTCTCAATTAAAGGATTGCTGCGAAATTCTTTCTCAATGTTCTTTTGCGTTGCGCGAGATACAATATAATGGTTCATCTGAAGTTCAAAGCCATAGCGAGAACGGATTTCTTTGTAAGAATCTTTGTGCGCATCAGCATAATAAAGAATAAACCAGCCAATATCCTCATACAAGCTCTTGATGGGCGCCATATCTAGCAGCATAGCGTGAGCGCCGAAACTGTTGCCAGAATAATTCACAAGTGCTTTGATAAGACTGATATCTACATTGCCAGACTTGAAAACTTTAGTCATTTCATCTTCAACATATTGCCACATAATATCCTGAAATTCTTTGATGGAGCAATCCTTAGACTGGGCGTTGTTGATAACATCATTGCAAGTAATCATGTGTTCTTCCACCTTTTTTATTTATTTCGTTCCCTTAGGAACAATGCTAGTATAATAGAAGGCGGCATTTGTGTCAATAAGATTTTCTTTATGTTTAACATAAAGAAAAAATAAAAGACGGAATTACTCCGTCTTAATGGGCATTAGGTTTGGATGTAGGGGAATTTCTAATGCCTTTGCGATTGCAACCGCGCGGCCAATGTTAATATCAAATTGGTCACCTTTCTTGCAATAGGCATCACCCCAAGTCATAATGCCATAATCGTTCCAAAGAACAACATGAATTTTCTTCTGCTTGCGATAGGTGCAGATGACGTTTTCCTTATACTTGCTGTTAATCCCAGCTGCCCACTGACCAATAGTATTCATAGTCCCAGCTTCCTTTCTTAGAATTGAGAGTTGTCGGTGATAATTTTGTTAATTTCTTCCAACGACACGCCCAACCGTTGCATCGTGCCCGCAATCGTGCCGACCTCTTTAGAGAGATTATTGACTTCAACAGATACCTGTGTCAAGCGCTGAACACGAGAAGCCAGAACCTTTTTAAGAATCTCAACATTTTTGGTATACATGGTGTTTCTCCTTCCTCGTTCCTTATTGGAACAGTGATATAATAACATTTCGGGGGAAAATTGTCAATACGGTTTTCTGTATGTTTAACATAAAGAATTAAATGAAATGGGGAAAATCCCCATTTCTATTAGATGTCAAGCGGCGGCTCAAGGTCGGTTCGCTTGGGGTTGTAGATACCGCTATCATCCTTACCATCTTCAAAGCTGGACAGTGCCCGGTATAGCGCAATGGCGCGGCCAACATTGGAATCAAAGTGGTCATCCTTGCTACAATGAGCAGAACCGCGGCAGAAAACATTATCTACCTCGTCGCCCACATACACAACCACATCACGGCCTTTCACGAAGGTTTCCACGGTGTAGCGGCCTGCGGCGTAGTTATTGACGGCATCAGCCCACTTGTAAATATCCTTTCTGCCAGCTTGCTTGCTGACCCACTGGAGGAACTCATACAAGTTATTGTTCATACCGATGGTTTCATTCTGGAATTGCACCGCATTTTTCCAAACCTGCTTGGAGAAATTTCCATCAATCTGTCCCATACCTATACTTCCTTTCTGTTCCTCTTGGAACAATTAGATAATACCATAGTTTAGGAAAAAACACAAGACTCGTTTCTTTATGTTTAACATAAGGAATTTAGGTGGAAGGCTTAACCTTCCACCAACTTGCGATGGAGCTGGAACCAACGCTCTTGAAGCATTAACAGCTTGTCATTGAGCCACAAGTAGCCTTCTTCTTCCGTTAGCAGCTGGTCTTTAATCATACGGAAAATATTAGCTTTCGTGCTTGCAGCTTCCGTCAGAATTTTCTGCTCTTCTCTCTCAAAATTTGTCATTACAGCTCAACTCCTTCAAAATTATACAGCTCCATGGCCTCATCCCAGCTGTACCATTCGTCATAGAAAAATGTAAACATACCAACAGGGATGCGCAACTTGACGCAACAACTATTCCAGTCCAACACATAAGCATAGTATCCCAATCGCTCACCTTGACCAAAAATCATAGGGTACTTTGAATTATCCATATCTTTCAACCCCTTTCGTAAAAAGATTATAACAGAAAATTATTTTTGTGTCAATTATTTTTTCTTTATGTTTAACATAAAGAATTTAGGGAAGGGAGAAAATCTCCCTTTAATCAATTTCCGTAATTACAATCGTGCTGGTATAACTCTTGTAAATAATGGTGCGCTTGCCTTCACTCTCAAATACAATATAATCGTCGTGCATTTCCAAATCAGCCTTGCCGCTAAATTCGTAGGAAACAAAACCGTCGTTTTCAATAACTTTAATGTCGCGGTTGATACCGTTGTTAAGATTGCTTTGCTGGTCTTTCATTGCACGGAGGCCAGAGCCAGTATTATTATAGAACCAAGACAAACCAAGGATTAGACCACCAATTACGATAATAGTAATTAGTATAGTTATCAGTCCCCAAGTTTTTTCATCTTCAAGAAAACAAAATACGGTAATACCAATTCCAACAATACTTAAGAGAATAACTAAAAACCAAGCACCAATCGTCATACCTTTTACTTCCTTTCTTGTTCCTTAGAACATCTATATAATATCAAAAGTTTTTGTTTGTGTCAATGCCAGCTTCCTTATGTTTAACATAAAGAATATAGGTGGAGCTTTACAGCTCCACATAGAATGCAGGATAGCGGCCACGCTCAGAGTCTCCGCAGTTATAATAGCTAAACTCATTGATGAGTTTATCAAAGTCCTTGAGTTGCTTCCAGCTCGCAGAATTTACATTGATTCCAAACTCTGGCCGCAGATTGCAAGATACCATAGTAAAATTTTTGCCCTCATTCCAGAGTTTGCGCGCCTGTCGTTTATCAATTTTAGTATACATAGTTTGCACCGTCCTTTTCTTTATTTCGTTCCCTTTGGAACACCTATATAGTATCATATCGGGGAAGAAAACGCAATACCATTTTCTTTATGTTTAACATAAGGAAGAAAATAAAATTAAGGCTCAGTGAGCCTTAACATATTTGTTATACCATTCGCGTGCATTTTCTAGCTGGGTCTGCCGTTCTTCTTCTGTGTCAGCCAGTTGGTAAATGCGGCGGCAGCTTGTAATGTAAGTGGCAGTTTCGGAATATAGCGGCGAAACTTCCACCCCATAGCCCTTGTAACCAGTGTAGAGCATGAAGAACTGTTCTTCGTGCCAGCTCCCCAACACCATTCCCTCAGTCAGATGAAAGCGGCGGAGCAGGTGAGACGTCTCATACCATTCAGTGCGGTTCATACGGCGGAATACATAACCATTGCGGGCACGGTCAAAGTAGAAGGTAGAAGAAGTCGTCATAGTGAAAACCACCTTTCGTTTTTGGTTGCTCCCTTCTGGGAACGTCTTAATTATAAAGGAAGTGGCGTAATTTGTCAAGAGGGATTTTCTTTATGTTTAACATAAAGAAAAACAAGAAGGGAATTACTCCCCTTCATAATACCACTCCCAAAAGTCTTTTGGTTCAATTCCTTCATAGCAACACGCTTCACAATAATCATAGTATAGTGCCATAGTTTCATAATCCATAGTTTCAACCCCTTTCTTTGATGATACAATTATATTATATTGGTGTGTGAGTGTCAATATAGTTTTCTTTATGTTTAACATAAGGAAAAACAGAGAGGGATTTTAATCCCTCAATTTTACATATCCCATTGAAATATTTTTACTGATTTTCTTTTGCAAACTTTTAGGAATTTTTCCGCCGTACAAACGATTTGCTTGTCCTTCATCTACCAAATAAAGAGTAATGATATAATGCTTATCATTATCTACCACAAACGCCACGCCTGTATCGGTTAGAAAATGATAACTTCCGCGCCAGTAGGATTCTTTTACAATCTGCCCATAACCAATTTTTTCCTCAATTAGATTGATGCGGTAAAGACGTTCCTGCAAACAGTGATTGGAAAAGACGAGTTCCGAAACCTTTGTCATAGTAAAAACCTTCTTTCTAAAATTGGTATGCCCTTTTGGACGATATAAGTATACTATGTTAAGGGGAAAATTGCAAGCTTTTTTTCTTTATGTTTAACATAAGGAAAATAGGGGATGGCGTATTAGCAATACGCCAAGTTCATTTTACGCCAACCAAGAACGGAAATCTGATTGTGCCGCCGCCCAATTTCCAGCGCCTTCTTTTTGGTATCTACACGGAAGCTGTGGTCAATATAGTAAATTCCATCACTGTACCAAATACCACAATCGCCGCCCAGCTCGCGCACAGCTTTGATAGCAGCTTCCGGCGTTTTACATTCTACACCATGGTCGGCCACCTGCCAACCGGTTTTGTAGGCTATTTTCTTGCCTTTTTTGAGAGTAAGACCGTCGTTGTCGGAGAGCTTGCGAATCGTGCGAATGTTAATCATGGTATGACCACCTTCCAATAAATTCTGTTCCCCTTTGGAACGATACAAGTATACCATGGTTTTATGTTTTACGCAAGGGGTTTTTCCTTATGTCTAACATAAGGAAAAAGAAAATGAAATAGGTGGCCGCTTAGACATAAGCGGCCAAAACCAATTCAATTTTGCTTAAGGTTTCGGGATAGTTCGGAGCAGTAAAGGAAAGATAAAAACGATTATCTTCCACTTTTGAAATTTGGATATTTACACAGCCCAAATATTTCAAAAGACGGCGAGAAGTGGAGCGCAGAACAGAATCAACAAAATACCCTTTGGAAATGGTGGCGGGAGCATAGTAAGCGCTAAACATAGTACAAACCCCTTTCAGAATGTAATTGGTGTGTTTCTTTGGAACGATTATATGATAACATAGTTTTGGGAGAATTGCAATAGGTTTTTCTTTATGTTTAACATAAGGAAAAAGAAAATGAAATAAAATGGTAAGGCTTGCGCCTTACCAATAGATGATTGCAATTTTGGTTTTTTCTTTGTTGGTGCTGTAGTCGTATCCGTTTTCATTGAGAATTTTTCCAGTATATTGGCAAAGTTGCTTATTGATTTCTGTATCGCGAAAAGTGGGACAATTATTAACTACATAATTGGAAAGTCCGAGTTCGGCCCGTTCTTTCATTTCGGGAATAACCACTGTCTCAATCCAATGGTCTATGACTTGCGTGCCTAAATCCAAACGAGCAGTTTCGGTTATCTTGCGCATAGCGGCGGCGTTCATCATTATAGTTTAACCTTCTTTCTAAATTATGCCCTTTCGGGTTGATTATATTATATTATAGTTTTGAGATTTTGTAAAATCTTTTTTCTTTATGTCTAACATAAGGAAAATCAAATGCAGTTCGGCATTATACAATGCCGAACCACCAAAGGATAAACGCAACGGGGAAGGAAGCAGCTCCAGCTCCGACCAATAGCAACTTCAGCAGCTTCCAGCCCAGCTCGCAACCGTAATGTCCCGCGCCCTGCCAGTTAATAACGCTGTGGTAGGAACGGCGCAGGCGCAAACGGCGCACATTGACATGGTGAGCGGATGCTTTAGCGTGGTAAAGTGGTGCATAGTTATACATGGTAGATACCTTCTTTCTATTGGCTTCGCCTTATTATAGCATAAAATGCATAAATGCGCAAGTTTTTCTTCCTTATGTTTAACATAAGGAAAAAATTTTTGTCCTTTCTGGTATGAATATGGCCAAAATATACATTGTATATACATGTATGAATATTCATTCCTGTATGTATGAATGGTTGTTCATATGAATGATTGTTCATATATTCCTATGCGAACATACGTTCGCCTATATGCTAAAAAAAGAAAGGGCTTTCGCCCTTCTTCTTTATGCTTTCCAATTCGCCCATTTTTTAGCGTCCTGCATGTACTGTTTGCGCTGTTGTGCAGTGTCCGCAAGTTGATAAAGTATCCGACAACAACGGATATAGCTATCTTTATGTTCGTATAAAGGCAATACTTCCATGCCGCGTCCCTTTATACCCGCATAAATCGCAAGCCATTGATGTTCGTCAAACACTTGTCCGCAGAAGTATGCATCTTTATCGTTGTTTGTGCGAATAGTGCGAGAAAAGTTTTTCCATGCTTCTTTGTTCATTCTGGTAAATTCCTTCATAGTATAACCGCCTTTCTATAAAGTATGGGGAAGGCTTTACGCCTTCCCTTTATTTAGCTTTTCTATAATCAGCGTTTTTATTTCTTTGCGATGTTTCCATAGCTTTCTGATTGCCCATTGAGCAAGTGCGAGCGCCGTTCCCGTTCCTATCAATCGTCTGAGCAAGCCCATTATATACCATTTTAGAAATACCATTGTAAACCACCTTTCTATAAAGTCGGTCAAGGCTTTACGCCTTGACCGTATCCACCAACCAACTGCCGGGCAGCTTGTCTAGCTGCTCGGCCAGCATTTCAGCATAAGCTAGAGCTTTGCAAACATCGTCAATCCGTACTAAATACCAGCCCGGCCGGTTGCGAATCTTTTTACCAATAGGGGCGGTAGAAATAACCATTAATTTCATTATTTTACCTTCTTTCTTTTTTTATGGGGGAATGGGAAGGCTTTACAGCCTTCCCAATTCTTTCAACCAGCTTTCAACCGTGGGGAAGTTGTGTTCGTCGATGTAATCCCATGCACGGTCTAGGCGCGTCGTGTAGGTTTTAACGTTGCCGTCTTTGAGCTTTTTCCGTTCAGTCAAATTGCACATGGTAACTTGACCGCGTGTTTTATCAATTTTCAGCCCATAATTCTTACCCTTTGTTGTGGCAAGAAGCAAGCCTATAAAGTCTTGGCGCGTCATAACAAAACAGCTTTTGATAATCTGTTCGGGATTGTCTAGCCATTCCGTGAACGTATCAGGCGTGTAAATCACGTAATCCGCATCCGCTAAAATGTCAGATTCACTGAAATTGTCCAGCGTTTCCGGTAAATCCAGCGCATTTCCGAACCCGTCTTTTCGCGCATAGAAAACAGCACCTGCCGAACATTTAACCTCAATTTTGCATCGCTTGCCATTGATAACCATGATAATATCAGTTTTGTCAGCTTTTCTCGCCTTGACGTCATTTTCCGCAAGCCGTTCACCATTGCAAGCGCAACGGTTAACCGTCTCTACCCATTTCGGAATAATGGCAGTGTCTTTTGATCCATTTACGAGCTTTTCAGAAGAAAAGCAGGAATATTGATGCATTCGTTCTTGTGTAGCTTTTTTACCCATTTTTGCCATTTTGAAAACCTTCTTTCCTTTTTTTGTGTTTCCGTCCGTCCTGCCTGTTTTCGTCGCAAGTGTTTCTCATACTTCTATGCACTCGCTATCCATGCAGGACTTTCGGCTGTTAAGTTGTCAAGTTTCGACGTTCCGTGGGCTCCGTTCCCGTCCCCCCCTGGAATGATTAAATAATACCATATTCCTTTCTTTATGTCAATACTTTTTTGAAATTTTTTTAGAAAAATTTTTTGATTCGCAAACCCTTGAAAAATAAGGGTTTGCGGGCTGTTAGAATAAACTAACTAAAAGTTAGATAAAACTAACTCAAAACTTTTTGACTTGCCTTGCTTATTTTATAAATGTTACGAAATTATTAAATTTCTATATGCGCATGTGCGTTTGTCATATCTGGCCACTGTTATTCCCACATGTGATAATGTACGGGGTGGGTTTTGGGGATACCAAAAACGACAAACGCCCAGACACGCCGGGTCTGGTCAATTACCGCCAGAACTCATTTTTTATTTTCTTCCTTTTCCTCCCTCCCACCAAAAAATTTGACAAAACAAAAAATTTCCTCTAAAATAAAACAAAAAAGAAAAGAAGTCAAATTTCTCTACAACAAAAAAACAAAACCCTAACCCCGGATATACTTTCCGGGAAAAATAAAAAAGGTGACCCTATGAAAAAAGCCTATAGTTTAAACTACGATATATATTCAACCTATGACCGCATAGACGCCATAGCAGAAATATTGGATGAGTTACCCCAAACCCTAAACCACACCGACCTTGAACAAATGGCAGACTACATCCTCTACGGCAAAGACGACCAAAATCTAAGTGTAGTAGATACTAAAGAAATCCTCCAACCTAAACGTCGCTACAGCAGCTTCCAAACCAAAGCCGAAGAAACCGAATCCCTTGATACGCTTTTGGAAGACCCAATTGTTGCGTAGGACATAGAAAACAATGCCAAACCCGTTTCCCCCGAAAACAAATCCCCCTACAAAGTTTTTAAGTAGGAAATTCGCCGCACTAAATATGACGAAAGCGGCAACATTTTAGAATATGGCGACGACTTTGATAATGAAGGAAACGAAATACCCTTCATGCGGGAGCTTTGGAAATCCATAGACCGTATTTCCCTACACTATGATATGTATAGAGGCAAAATTCCGCCTGACGAATGGGTAAGGGCGCATCCCATTACGAAATACCAGTTATATAAAATGCAACATCTTCTAATTGATTTGCGCCGCCAACAATACTACATTAAGGATTCGTATAATCCAACCCTCCACTTCTTTAATGTTGCGCCATCCACCAAAGGCCCCGTTGATTTTGAGAGTAATACTGGACTATGGTTGGAGGAAGAAGAATGGTGCGCCCGCAAACGAAACCCCCAATCCTACGATATGGAGTAGCCATCCTACGAGGAGACCGAGCGCGATGAAACCTCCAAAATGTATTGGAAGATTTCCAACAACAAACTAAACTACGAAAACTATGAACATATTGTTGCCCTTTTGGATAATTATGTTTCTCTCCTAAAACACTCCTACCCTCACCCTGACAGCGCCACACGGATGATTTGTTGGGACTTAGAGCGCCTTATAGAAAATACAAAATTAACGGACCTTGAAACCTTTTTATTAAGGTAGCGAGTTGCTCATCGCAGTATGGCGCTAATTTAGAAGGTTTTAATTGAAGAAGGATTTTGCCTCTCTGACTAGCAAGTTTCTAACCTAATGAAAAAAGTAATCCCCCAAAAAATTGCTAAAACTGCCACTGTTTTGCGGATACAAAGCGATACAGAAACAAAAAAAATTTCCTTCCAACGATGCACCTGTTGCGGACAACTTAAACCGCTTCACGAACTCTATTATGGACGCAACAAAGCAACCAAAACCGGTTATTGCGTTCAATGCAAGGCGTGTTAGAAAATGCGGCGCCAGCGCAAAGAAGCAAACCGTAGAAAACAGGAGGAAACCCAATAATGGCAGGAATAGAAAAAACAAGACGCTGCCCAAAATGTAAAATAGAAAAAACTCAAACTGAATACCTAAAAACCAAAAGCCCCTTCCAAGTTGCAGGCACAAGCCTATTTTGTACTGATTGTTTAGAGCGTATGGTTCCATATGATGACCTAGCCGCCGTTAATAAGTTGATGTAGTGGCTTGACTGGCCATTTAGCGTTGAGCTTTGGACAAAGTTGGCGCGCTCAGGTAAAGAACGTACCCTGCACCTCTACGCTAAACAAATTGGTGAAAATCCGACTTACCAATCCGTAGATTGGGAAACAATGAATGAGAAGTGGAAGGAAGAAGAAAGTTTTGGAGCATTGGGTGATTTTTTGGATGGTGCAGACGAAGCCTTTATGCTGAGAATGCAACGAAAATGGCCCGCCGAAATTGAAAGAACAGTTGAAGATTACCATTATTTGGAAGATTTGTATAATGATTTACTTGCTACGCAAAATCTTGTAACAGCAACTTAGCGCGATGATGCCAAGAGGCTATGCGAAGTCGGACTTTTAATTAATAAGAAAATCCGTAGCGGACAAGACGCTAAAAAAGAAATGGATGAACTGATACACGTCCATGTAAAATTTCTCTAATTGCTGGGAACACCATATAACAATGGTCAATCAGCAGCGAAACCTTACTTTTTGTAAGGGACGTTCAACGACTAGCCGAAAGGCGTAAGCTCAAGCGGGCTGAAACGGGAAACACCGCAAGGTGATGATATAGTCTAATCTGCATAGTAATATGCAGCCCCATGGGAAGAGCTTAGCGAACTCTTTTAAATTTTATGATGTATCACAACATTATCAAAGCAGAAGGTTTTGAACCAAAGAATAGTAAAAACCTTGGTGATTTTGATAGTGTAGGGGAACTCTTTATGTGGCTGGAGAAGAGAGGTAAGAAATTAAAATTTAAAACCGAACCTCAAGACAGCGTAGATTTTACTTTAAAATGCACGCAAGACTTCCTCAAACGTCTAATTCAAAATGAAAGCAGCATTGGCGACCAAGTTGAGGACCGCCGCAAACAACTTGAGCTGGCCGACCGCTTAGAGCAAAATGGCCAACTTGTTAATGTTGTTGCGGAAGAAGAAGAAGCAATGAAAGAAATTACCTATGACGACGAATTTGAGGGAGATGATATTGATGACGATGATGCCCTCAATTAAAAACCCAGTTGATAATTTTCGTCTCAATGCCAATACAATGCGAGAAGGTATCCCAATTGAAAAAGGTGTTGTGGTTGATTAGGATTGGGTTGAGAAAAATGAAGATTTAATTGAATATTATTGTTAGTAGTTTATTTTGTATCCAGATGTTTTTCTGGAGCTTTGTAATTCAAAAGAATCCCCTATTGAATTATATCACTATTAGAAGATGTTTTTACGTGCGTGTATGAGATATAGATATGTTTTCGGGACATATACACGCGGGAGTAGTAAAAGCTTTTTAGCCATTATTTCTCAGATTTTGTCTTGTATCTTCTTACCTCATAGCAAACGTTTCCTTGTTTCTCAATATAAGAAGGCTTCTCTTGATATTGCGAAACAAAAGCTTGAAGAAATTTTTAGATTCTGGCCACTTCTTAAAAATGAGCTAGAATATATGAAAGCAAGTACAGATTACATTGAGCTAAAATTTAAAAATGGTTCTTTATTCCACGTGCTTGCATTATCTGCTTCTTCCCGTGGCCAGCGTGCCACTGGCGGTAAAATGAATGCCGCATTTGCTTAAACACGAGCAAATGAAAAGATGGTGAAGTTATCTTACAAATAACGGTGAATATTTATATATATTTGCTAACGGTGAAAATTCTAAATAAAAGGAGATATTTATGTCAGCCTGTATTTATTGTATTGAAAATAGTGTTAATGGCCATTGTTATATTGGACAAACGATTGATTATGTTGCTCGAAAGTCTAAACATCTACGCGAACTTGAGCAAGGAAAACATCATAATATAAAACTTCAACGCGCTTATGATAAATATGGCGCAGATGCATTTGAAATGTATATTTTAGAAGATAATGTACCTTTAGATAAATTGGGAGAACGAGAAGATTATTATATTGACTTAATGGGATATTATAATATTGCTGGTGGAAGACGAGCATTTACGCCTACTGCTTTACGAAATATGAGTGAAGCACATATAGGTAATATATCCCCACAACGAACAATTTCACAAAAAGAAGTTTTGTATATTTTAAGTTTAGACACATTTTTAGATGGAACCGCTCGTACAATCGCGGCATTATCCAATGGCCGTTTTTCTCGCGAAGTGCCAAAAGAAATTATTAATAGAAATACATACCGTGAAATTAGTGAATTTTATGATACATTAAAATTTGAGCAAAAATTATTATTATTTCAACAAGCTTTGAATTTTTATAATTACAATCCTTGGAAAAACACTAATTGTGAATGTCCTAAAAAAAATACTTATATGTTATATATCATTCAACATACTAAGCATTTATCGCGGCAAGAAGTTGCAGATATGCTACAAATAGGAAAATCAGGACTTCGTAAAGTGGCATTAGAATTACGAGAAAATAAAAGAAAAATCAATACAGATTTTGATGATAGTCAAATTCAACAAATTTTAACTATTATTCTTGATGAACAATACCGTGCCAAGTTTCAGTGATGAAAAAGGTGTAGAGACTATATATGTAGGATGGAGATGTACCATTTGAAGCGCCATCTAAATATATTATATATTTAAAGAGATAGTCCAAATAAAGATTTTGGAAGAAGCAGCACTCATTGACTCTACCTTATTAAACGAGGTAATCCTACCCATAAATATTTGTGGCTTCGCGGCACGAGCGCGAAGAAAAGATTTCTAATTGCGAGAAACCCCTAAAGCTCATAAACCAACTCCTTTTGGCGACGAAAGTCAAAATAATTATGAGATGTAATATGGTTAATGCCTAAGTTATAATAATGGGCAACTCGCAGCTAAGTTAAAGGAGAATTAATATGGATAATAAACAACAAATTTATGAAAATAAATTACACGAACGGTTTCCAAATGCTCATTTTACCATTTTAAATTTTACTGCACAATCTGCCCCTGCGACTATTAAATGCGATGATTGCGGCTTGGTGAGGGAATTTAAACAAGCTTCTTATCTCTTACCTAAACAAAGTTTCTGCCCGCGTTGTAAATCTGAATATTTTCAGAAATTTAAAAAATTATGTGAAGAATTTCAAGTAGAAATATTAAATTATGATAAAGTAAAAACAAATGCTCAATTGCGTTGTTTAAAATGCGGAAAAGAATTTGTAAAAATGCCAACTAATGCAGTGCAGAAACAATCAGTTAATTGTCCGTATTGTTCAAGTAAATCTCCTGCACATGAGTATATTAATTATCAAGATAGGATTGATAAGCAATTCGGAAAAGATGAATATACTGTATTAGAAAAAGATTTTATTGGAACAGATAAAATTCACATTAAACATAAATGTGGTTTTATTTATTCTACTCGTATTAATGATTTTCTGGAAAGCCATGGATGCCCGCATTGTTCTGGTAAAAGAAGCAAAGGCGTTCAAAAAATTATAGAGGTATTATTAAAATATAATATTCCTTATGAAATGGAATATTCTATCCCAGAAACACGACAACGTTTTGATTTCTGGTTATATGATAGTATTGCAGTAGAGTATCAAGGAGAACAACATTTTTATCCTACATATGGTGAAGAAGCATTTGAAAAAGTAAAAAGAAATGACCAAATAAAAAAAGAATATTGCAAAAAACATAACATTCCTATTGTTTATATAACTTATAAACAAATTGATCAAATTGAATCCATATTAACTTCTTTAAAAAGTTCAACGACCAGTCCTTTGGACGTAGGAGAAAATTAACGACTTTCTCCGAAATGGAATCCACGCATAGCGTGATGATATGGTCTTATCTCATGTAAAAGCATGAGCCCTATGGCTCCAAGTGGAGTAAAAGTAAATGGATGAATGTACCTCGAAGAATGACCAATGGTAAAGTCAATACAAACGAACCCCATCAACAACAAATTTGGATTACCAGCGCAGGACCAAAAACAACTTTCGCCTACGAGAAACTTGTTGAACTTCTTGTAAATGAGGTTATTGACCCTGATGACTATTTTATTTGTGGAAGCTCATATGAACTACCAGTTTATTATGGCGTTTTGGATAAAAAGTTTTTGGATGAACAACGAATGAGTTCAACCTTTGACATGGATAGTTTTTCCAGAGAAGCGCTTAGTCTGTGGACAGGAAGTAACTCTGACAGTTGGTTTAAAGCCAGCCGCCTTATCAAAATCCGCAAGCTCCTTAATGCCGAAAGAAAAGCCAAATCCTCAAGCAATCCAAAAATGTTTTATGAAATTGGCGTAGACGTAGCTAGAACTGGAAACAATGATACCTCTGTAATGGTTGTAAAGGTTCTTCCCTCCCAAGACGGTTGGACGAAGAAAGTAGTTTATACTGAAAATCTAACAAAAATGTCTTTCCCCGAACAAGCAGCACGCATTAAAGAACTTAACGAACTCTTTAATCCTCGCGACATTGTAATTGACGCAAACACTATCGGTACTGGTCTACTTGACCAACTTGTTATTCCCTCCATTGGCCCCAAAGGACAACAATATGGCGCGCTTTATGTTTCCAATGACCCCGACACTTACCCTCACCCTCGTGGAGTTGAAGCAAAAATTTACAACATAAAAGCCAACGCCGCCCTTAATAATGATATATATTCTAATTTCTATATCCAAATGAATAGTGGGAATGTTTTACTTTTGGCCAATGAGAGAATTGCACGCGAAAAATTACTATCGACCAAAAAAGGCCAACGAATGAATTTATATTAGAGAGAAAAATTCCTCTTACCATACATAATGACCTCGCGACTTATAGATGAGATTAATAACCTAAAATTGCGCCCCACTGGCGCCGCCAACCAGTTAGCGGTAGAATAGATTTCTAGACGTATAAATAAAGACCGTGTTTCTGCTTTGGCTTATGTTCTTTACCGTATTAAAGAATATGAAGATAAAGAAACTCGCCGCGACAAAAAACGAACTGGCATTGGCGCAATGACATTCTTCTCATCAAGTAAAAAGAAGGCAGGTGATTAATTTGCCAGAAAACACCCAACCTCGCGATATTAATGCTTTTATTGAGTTTGCAAAGAAAGCATCATATCGCGCGCCCAGAACAGAACGCGCATTAAATGATAGGTATAACCGCGTATATAGTACAACTTCCACAAAAGGTTTTACCAAAGAAGAAATTAATGACATTCTTGCTTCTGGCAATCCAACTCTTATTCGGCAATTATCACTTTACTTTGCGCGATTTAGCGGTATTTATGATAGAATTATTGCCTATATGGCAACATTACTTACTTATAACTATATCGTTATTCCGCAATATAATTTAGATAATGCGCCTAAAAACCTAAAAAATACTTACAACAAAAATTGTAGATTCTTGAAATCTATGAATTTAGAGATGCTTTTACCTAAAATTAATAAAGCTATCTTACGCGAAGGTGTATACTATGGCTTTATGAAGGTGGGAGAAAAAGACCAACCAATTTTCTATTAGTTGCCTGTCCGCTATTGTCGCACAAGATTTAATGATGAATTTGGTTTGCCTGTTCTTGAATTAAACGCGGCCTATTTTGATAATATCGCATACGATGATACGGAACGAAAAAGTATTTTAGAACTATTTCCAAAGTATGTTTAGGCTCTGTATCGTAAGAAAAAAGTAAGTGAACTTTGGATTGAAATCCCCGCCGTAGAAGGGGGGATGTGTTTTATGTTTAATGAGGAAGGGGTCCCTCCCCTCATCGCTGGTATGGACGCTATTGCAGACCTCCAGGGCGCTCGCGACAGAGAAGCAGAGCGCGATAAAAACGAATTACAAAAACTACTAATCCAAAAATTGCCTGTAGATAAATCTACAGGAGAATTACTTTTTTCATTAGAAGAAGCGCAAGAATTACACCAAAGCGTTTGTAATATGGTAGGTGATAACGACACAATTGATGTTCTAACAACCTATGCAGACATTTCTTTGGAAAGCGTTCAAGAACCAGATTCCGCCGCGAGTAGTTCTACAAGTCGTTTGTAGAAATATACTTCCAGTGTTTATGATGATATGGGTATAACTTCTCAAATTTTTAATTCTTCTAATGGTAGCACCGCAATTACTTATTCTATCAAAAAAGATATTTCCATTATGTTCTCTTGGAGTAAGTAGTACGAGGTTTGGTTGAATGTGATTTTGCGTAATCGCACAAAGTCTGAAAATAACTACTGCACCATTAAGTTCCTGCCAATCTCCACCCTCTTCCAAAAAGATAGTGTAGATATGTATCTCAAAGCGGCACAATATGGCTATCCAAAAACAATGGTTAGTAGCGCGCTTGGCTTAGATGCTATAGACTTAATGGAACTTTCTGATTATGAAAACAAGACTGCAAAGTTAGACCAAAAACTCGTGCCCTTAAATAATAGTTATACTCAAAGTTCCAGCGATAAAAATTCTAAAAATAATGAAAAAACTCCTAATAAGACTACTTCTACTCCCAACTTATCTAATGAAGGTGGCCGTCCTACGAAGAGTATTGAAGAGCGTGCAGACCGCACCAATGAAAATATCGACGGGGCTACCTAATGGGGTGAATCAAATTGGAAAAACAAATTCCATTTAAATTTGATATTCAGTTTGGTGAAACATTCATTCCTACTCAGGAAGACCCCACCTTAAAGAAAGGCAAAGTTAGAGTTTTTTACAAAGGTTTGAATCGTAATTACAGTTATATTACAGATTCTTTTGCACAAAAGTTAATTGAATCTGCTAATCTCAAACCTATTGTAGGGACTTATTTGTACTCTGAAAAGGATTTTGGCGGTCACGAAGAATCCACCGATAAGCGCGCCTATGGGGTGGTTGTCCCAAATAGTGGAACTTGGGAAGACCATCTTGACCCTGATGGCGTAAAGCGCACTTATGCGACTTTTGATGTTATTGTTTGGGCCGAATATTGGGACGAAGCAAAAGAAATTTTTTCAAAAGCGCAAAGTATGGAACTGGATAAGAATACAATTAAAGGTTCTTGGAAAGATATTATTTATAATGATTTTGAGGACCAAGCATTTGTATATACCGATGGCGTAATTAAGGGACTGTGCGTTCTCGGCAAGCGCGAACCTTGCTTTGAAGGCGCGGCGTTCTTTGATTTAGCTGACGATAGTTATAAGCAATTTACACTTGCTATGCAAAAATACTTTAATGGAGGTAAGGACGCTATGGAAGAAGTTAAGCAAGAAACTTCTGTTGAGGTTACTGAAGAAGTCTTTACGGAAACCGAACCTACAGCAGAAACACAAGTAGAGGCTCCTGCGGAAGCCGAAGCTAGCGCTCCTACTGAGTCCGAAGAAGTGAAGGAAGAGGAAGAAACTCCTGCGGCAGAAAATACTGTAGAAGAAACTCCTGAAGAATCCACTACAGAACCTGTTGTGGAAGAAACTCCTAACTTTGAGGATAAATATAACGAGCTACTGGAGACTTACAATGCTCTCCAAACTCAATATGATGCGTTAGTAGAGCAACATAAAACTCTACAAGAAGACTATAACAAGACTTCCGAAGAAAAGGAAGTTGCTGACCAACTCTACGAAGCTGTAAAGCAAGATTTAGCTTCTAAGGAAGAAACTATTTCTGACTATTCTAAACGCATCCAAAAGTATGAACAGGAAGAAAAAGAAGAACTACTCAAAAAGTTCTCTAAGTGCTTACCTGCGCCAGTAATGCAAGAAGTTAATGACTCTATGGCTAATATGACCTTAGATGAATTAAATACTCGTTTGGCGATGGAATACACTTCTTTCTCTATGGCAAAAGAACAAGATGAAGAAATTCGTGTACCTCAAGTACCGAAGGAATCTAATGCTTTTGCTCAACTTCTAAGCAAATACAAGAAATAATTGGAGGGAATTTATTATGGCTAAGTTTCCACTTTCTAAGTATGCCAGCCTAGAAATGAATCGTGCGGCATATCTAAAGAATGGTTTAGTTCGTTCTCAGACTCCTCTGTCTGATGAATTTACTGCCGCTGCTCCTTGTGAGAACGGTATGTGGGTAGACGCTAATATTGCTAATCAAGAAATTAAGCTACCTGCTGCTGATACTGTACAATATGGTATCGTTTACACCACTGAAAAGGAATGGGGCCGCTATGTATATGGTTTAAAAGAGCATTTTGATGTAGCTGGCGCTTACCCCCGTGTAGGTATTCTACACTCTGGCGACATTTTCACCACTAACTGCTTTGATATGGGTGATTTTGCCGACTTAAAGACTTTTGAAGAAGCTATGAAGGCTCTTGATACTACTCCTCTATATGTTGTACCCGTAGCTGGTGATGGCCGTCCCAAGGTAACCGCCACTAAGCCCACTTCCGGTGCTTATGGCCAGGTAGTAAAGTATACTACTGTTCCTAACGGCGAAAAGGCGATTAAGTACACCATCTTAGAAGCTTAATAGTTGGAGGTATAAGATTATGGAAAATAACTTAAAGCAACTATTAGATTGCGCTCGTGGTGTAAATATCCCCACCGAGTTTGAGAATCAGTCTATTGATTATGATGCAGCTCTTCGTGATGAGCTAAAGCGTCTAATGGGCACTCGTCACCAATTTGAGCGTAATGCCCCCGAAGTATTTGAAATTCTAGAGCAAACCGCTGAGGAAATTCTCCCTCGTAAGGTTATTGATTTAATTGGTATGTTTGCCGAAGTAAAGCAATTTGGCAACAAGGACCGCCTAATGTTTGTAAAGAAGAAGGGCCGCGAACGTGGCAAGCAATATGTAACTCGTGCTACCGCTGCTGGTGTTTATGAGACTTTCCGTCTTGATAAGGAGCAATTTGAAGTAACTCCTGTTGCTTACGGCGCTGCTGGTATTATGGATTTTGAGCGTTATCTTGACGGTGATGAAAATATTCTTGAAATCTATGATATTATTCTTGATGGTCTAGCCGAGCGCATTTATCAAGAAATCCAAGGTATGCTACTCGCTACTTGGAATGATGCTGGCCGTCCTGGCGCAAACAAAGCCGCTTCCAATGGCTTTGATGCTGCAAAGATGTCTAAGCTAATTTCTGTCGTAAGCGCTTATGGTACTCCTGTTATTTATTGTGGTCATGAGTTTGCTGCTCAAATGTCCAATGTAATGACTGACGGCGCTCATTATTGGAAAGTTCCTGATCGTGATGCAGATGAAGTACGTGAGAATGGCTACATTGGTAAGTTTGCTGGTGCTTCTGTAGTAGTAATGCCCAATAGCTTCACTGATGAAACTAACTCTCATATGATTTTCAATCCTCGCTTTGCTTACGTAATTCCTGCTGGCAAGGAAAAGATTGTTAAGATTGCTATGGTTGGCGACTCCCATATGCGTTATGTTGATAACGAGGATTGGAGCACTGAGGTTCAATTCTATAAAAAGATGGGTATGGCTATTGTAACCGAACCTTATTACTGGGGCATTTATTACAATAGCGCCATTGAAGATGGCGGCTGGGATAACGATAAGATTCTAAATCCCTAATGATTAAGATAAATTCGCGGGAGGCCGCGAGTCGGCCTCCCTCCATATGAGTTAAAGGAGTAAAGATAATGGGTAAAGTTAAAGTTAAGAATTTAAGCACATTTGTAATCGGTATTAATTTACCTAATGTGCGTTTCCGTCGTGATTTGATGCCAAAGCAAGAGACTACGTTGCCAGAAGATGTATTTGAAGAATTCAATTACGACCCTGGCTGCCAGGCTTTTATTAAGGATGGCTTTTTACAAGTTATTACTGAAGATGCCGAACTTAAGGCTCAAATTAGCGTAAAGCCTACTGCTAAAACTAGCGCAGATGTTAATGTGAAATATTTATTAACCGAAGCTCCTGTCAAGGATTTAATTACTGTTCTTAAGAGCAAGGACTTATCTCCTGCACTAAAAGACGAGTTTATTGAAACCGCTCGTGAATTAAAAATTACTGACCTTGGCCGTAGCAATGCTCTAAAGCAATATTTAGGTTTTGATTGTTTAGAAGCCGTTCGTATGTCTATTAAGTAAGGGGTGAGGCTTTATGGCTACCTCTTTTCAAGATGTGTATGATGTGTTCTTGTCTAAGGTTGAAACCGATGACTGGATGACTACAGAATACTGGGACATAGTGAAAAAAGATTGGAAAATGCTGCTTGACGCGGCAATAATGCGTTTTCGTTACCCACATATTTCTTTAGATTATGATGTTAAGGCAGAAAGTTTTGACGAAACATTAACTAATGACGAGATTCAAATTCTTGCTTCTTTTATGAAATATGAATGGTTATCTCGTTGCGTGAATACGTGGGATAACATTCGGCACCTTTATTCGTCCAAAGATTTCAGTTAGGCCAACCATTTAGACAAGCTTATCAAAGACCAAGCCCAATGTATGGATGATTGCTTGTTTTTGTTGGATCGCTATGACCGCTCTATCCGCTATAAACCAAATAAAATTTTTGGTAGATTGGCAGGTAAGAAGACATGATTGAAGGTTATTATAATAAGCTTCAAGGGCGGCTTTATGGGTTGCTTTGCGAACGTGAAAAAGGTGGGGCTTGGGAAAAATTTTTAGAAACAATTCTTTTAGAACTTTATGGCCTAGAAAAAATTGATAAAACAATCAATTATTGGCCTCTTATTGGAAAACTCTCTGAACTAAAATATTTGGACTATCAGTATTTTAGAAAAACTATTTTTGAGTGTATCAATTTAGTTAAGGAGTTGAGTGCGAATGAGTGAATATTTTGAAGTCTATCGTTAGCGCGCAACTCATTTAGGAGTAACTCCGCAAGAACGGGCTTTTAAGTCTGGTTAGTTAGAGTTTAAAAAGAATTTACATTATAATCAAGCAACAGTCAGGGGATTGCGATGTGAGGATAACTATTTTGATGGAGTTATTTTGACTGATAAATAGGATGAAAATCGTGTTTCTCAAATTTTATTAACTGAGTTATCGGTGGATTTGAAACCCGGTGATTTAGTAATTTGGGACGAAAAACCTTGGCTTATATATAAAAAAGTTGTGTCTGCTTATCAGCCTCACAATAAATTTTATATGGTTTAGTGTAATTACATTATAAATTGGGTTGATACAAAAGGTAATTTACATTCGTCCGCGGCCTACATCGTAGGGACCAAAGACAGCAAACTTAAGGGGAATTATAGGACTTGACAAGTTCCAGGTCCCTTAACCAGTAATGGTTAAGTAAAATGCCATTGAATTGCTGGAAATTTTAATGCTTTTCTTGCTACAACAGAAAGCCATTTTGGCTTAAATGCGAATGCCGCGAAAGCAGAAAAAAAAGAAAAGATAGCTTATGGAGTAATCCTAAAAGCCAGATGAAAATAAACAATCAGCAGCTAAGACCGAAAGGTAAAGTTCAACGACTATCCGTAAAGGAGTAGGCAAATGCCGAAGTGGTGGCCTCCAGAAATGGATGAAGATATAGTCTATTGTGGAACGAGCTTATTACGCCCCAACCAAATAAGTTTATGGAAGTATTAATGCCTTACCAACCTATTGAAAAATCAACCGAAATTATTTTATATGATGAAGCTTGGGAACTAATTGAATATGACCGTGTATCTGTTCCAGGAACAATTTACTTATCTTTTACTGAAAGTAAAGTAAATGAATTGCGAGATAGTGTGCAAGAACAAATTGCTAACATTGATAAATTACAAGTTTGGAGCATTAACGCTCCATTACAATTATCAGTAGAAGTAGGAGAAGTTATTAATCCTATTTATACTTTATTAAAAAACGGCGTTATTCAAAAAGATCTTAAAGCAACCTTAGTTCCAAGTGAAAAAATGTCATATAATGAAAATGGCGAATTAATTGCTACTGAAGCGGGTGAAACTGAATTATTGCTTACCTATGAAAACTTAATGCTTACGCTTAAAGTTATCATTGGTAGCGCCGCGTCGATTGGTTATATCAACGGCGACAATTTTATTCGGATGGGACGCTCTGCTTCCTACGAATTAGTTATGCCAGATATTGGTGCAGTTGAAACAGAATTTGTTATTGATAATACAGTTCTTGCTTCTATATAGAATCAAGGTAATAAATGTATTGTTAAAGCAAATGAACGTAATAAACTTGGTAAAGTTATTCTTTCTACAGAATATAATGGTCAATTTTACACTAAATTAATTGATATTTATGCTTTATGGTAGGAGGCTTAATTATGGCGACACAACGTAGATTCGCCATAATGGGCGAAAACTTATATAAAATTATTAATAAGTTAACGACTAATTAGCGCATTTGTCGTCTACTTAAATACCAAAATTCTAATCCGTTTGACCCTACACTTCCGGATATAGATGGGTTGTCTTTGTTAAATGAAAACTTTATTATTGTTCCAAAGTATCCCGAAATTGATAATATAGAGCGCTCTTATATAACAATTATATTTGATAAATATATTATCAATCCGCAAAATCCAGATTTCAAATATTCTACTGTGCGCTTTGAGGTTGTTTGTCCTTATACAGAATGGATCGTTGATGAAGGTAATTTGCGGCCTTATTTATTAATGTAGGAAATTGATAGTCTATTTAATCAAGCGAAACTTAGTGGTTTGGGTAATTTACAGTTTGTATAGTGCGTTCCATTGACCCTTTCTCCTTAGATGGGCGGCTATACGATGTATTATTAGATTAATGAATTTAATTGATGATGATAAATTGCGTTTGTTATGTGGTAAGCCTCTAATTTTTAAAGATATTTGTTTAATATATTCTCCTGTATTGGAGGATGTAATTTCTGTTGGTTTATCTAAATTTTATAAAGATATTTCTTTATTATTAATTGAAAAGCCTTCTGTAGAAGAAAAAGAAGTCAATGATGTATTAAAAGAATTAAGTGATTTTGAATATTTATTACTTGTTTGTTCTATGGAACCAGAAACAAAGAAAATGTTAGAGGAAGCGTTTTATTTATTTACTCAAGATCCTATTATTATTTCTTTGGAAACTTCAAGTATTATTTTAGGCGACCCATCTGAAAAACGCATTTTAACAAAAGATAACTTCTACGATTTCCAAACATACATTGGTTTAGCTTGTGCGATGGAAGATTATTCAGAAGAGCGTATAGAGTTTTTAGATACAGACTCCCCAAAAGTAAGACAATTAAAGTTGCAAATGCTTGAGGGTAGAAAAAAACGAAAAGAATTAAAAGAAAAGCAAAAGAAATCAGACAAAAGTACAATTAACTTTTCTGATTTAGTAGCTTCTCTTCCAATTGGAACTTCAGGATATACGCTTCAATCTGTTATGAAATTGAGTTATTATGCTTTTCAAGACCAACTCAAGCGTATGGGTTGGCACGAAGAGTTTAATATAAATACTCGCGCCGCAATGGCGGGAGCAAAAATAGGAAAAGACAAACTCTCTCATTGGATAAAAACAATGACTTTTAAATAAGGAGGATGTTTAATATGGCCATTAACATCTTTGAACGTTATGGTAGAAATGCCACTGTAAGGAGTAATTCTTACTGACAATTCTTGTGAATTGCTGGAATGCCCTAAAGCTTATTTACTACAACGAAGCGTGCAAATGCAAGCGTGAATGTTTTAAAAAATAATAAGATGTAACAATGGGTTATCAGCAACTAAGCTAAAAAGGAGATAATAAATAATGTGGAAAACCGTTCCCGTTGATAATAATTATGAAGCTTGTGAAAATGGGCAAATTCGTGATAAAAATACGAAAGAAATTATTTCGCAATGGAAAGATAAAGATGGATATTTGTTGGTATCTTTATCTCGGCACTTATATCGCGCTCATAGAATTATAGCTTCTACTTTTATTAGTAATCCAAATAATTATCCTGTTGTAAATCATAAAGATTTTAATAAATCTAATAATTGTGTTAATAATTTAGAATGGACTACCTATTCTGAAAATACTAAACATAGCTTTTCTGGGAAACATCGTGAAGAAGGTATAAAAGAATGGGTTAAAAAAGTTCAGCCTTTGGGTGCAGAAGCGTCTAAAACAAAAGTTGCACAATATGATTTAGAGGGCCATTTATTAAAAGTTTATGATTCTCAACGTGAGGCAAGCGAACAAACCGGAACTTGTCGTAGTTCTATTACACAATGTGTTCGTGGAAAACGAAAAACCGCGGGAGGATATGTTTGGGAATACTTTTTAGAAAGCTCAACGACTAAGCGAGAAGAAAATCCTGCTTCTCCTGTGCAAGACTCCGAGAAATCGGATGAAGATATAGTCTGAACTTATAGGAAACTATAAGAGATTGATAACAGGTTCAATCGCAACATAATTGATTAAGGAAGTAGCTAACGTTTATTTCCAAGCCCTAGCCAATGAAGGCGATATCAAGGCTGGCGATATCGTACTATACCTAGACACTCTAAAGGTTTCTACTGTAGAGACCACTGCTGAAAATGTAAGTGCCCAAGGCGGTTGGGGCAATCCTAAGCTCGTTACCTGGGATTACGGTAAGGACATCAACGTAACCCTAGAAGATGCTGTAGTATCTTGGGAAGAACTACGCATTATCATGGGTGGTGCGATGTACAACAAAACCACTGATGAACATACTGTTACTATTTACAAGAACGCTGAACGTAACTTTAAGGTTGGTGAAACCTTTACTTTCCCAATGGGCGATGGTAAGACCAGCGATGGTAAGAACCACTTCCCTGGCGAAGATGTTGTAAAAGCGGGCTTTAAGTTTAAGTGGGTTGATATGACTCACGGTCTACGTGGTTCTGGCGAAGTTGATACTGTAACTAATGATGGTGGCGATCCCGCGAAATTCACTGTTACTTTAAAGACTGGCACTAAGCCTTTTGCTGATGCTGCCACCGAAATCACTAAGATTCGTTTCTTCTGGGAAGAGGAAGTAGTTGAAGAGAATGTTGCTTCTGAAATCGTTATTAGTCCTTCTACCTTCCCTGGAACTTACAAGGTTGTAGGTGACGCTCTAATTCGTTCTGAAGCTACTGGTAAGGACGAAGCTTTCCAATTCATCATCAACAAGGCTAAGATGCTAAGTGAAGTAACTCTAACCATGCAGGCGGAAGGCGATCCTTCTACTTTCAGCATGACTTTGAATGTACTTCGTGACAATGATGGCAACATGATGTCATTAGTGAAATATTGATGGTAAATTAATGTCTTAGACATTGATAAAATTTGAATTTGGTAAAAATTTGAATTAACCGCGGGAGCGGGCGTTAATCCGCCTGCTCCCTTTATTTTTTTATCTTCGGAGGTAAATAATGAATACTCTTGAAGAACTTGGTATTAAAAATCTTGAACAAGTTTGTATAAAAACAAAAAATGAGGTCGCCTTCGGAGATAGATTACTTGAAGCTGGCGAACCAGTCATTTATTTTGATAACTTACAAATTGCGCTTCTTTCTGAAAATGTTCGCCCTATTATGGCTCGTGGTGGTTGGCATAATGAGCCGCGTGTTATTTGGGAGGACCGTCAAGAAACAACATTTGCATTTTCTAATGGAACAATAAACACAATAAGTTTTAACTTGCTTCTCGGCGCAAATATGTTAAATAAAGTAGATGATAACATTTTGCCATATAATGAAGTTATTATGTTGGATGAAAAAGGCAAAGGATATTTAAAGTATCATCCTATTTTAAATGATATTGAGTATAAGATTTTTTTCTTTACTTATGATTTTAATAATATTCAAGGCCGCGTTTCTCCTATTTCAATTGATGGTTTAAAGATTGATTTTGGAAAAGAATTTGCTGACCAAACTGTTATGTGCGATTATTATTTTGAATATAAAAAAGATATAATAACTTATTCTATGAATCGTGAGAGATTTACGAACTTATATACTCTTGAAGCCACTTTTCAAATGAAGGATGAGAATGAAGGCTTACTACGCACAGGTTATTTGCGTATGCCTAAAATTCGTATATTGAGTAATATTAATTTGAGAATGGGAGAAAGAGCAGACCCTATGGTGTCTACTTTTAGAGTTATAGCGTAGCCAGAGACAAAGGAAGGAAGAGATGATGTTGTATGTGAAATACAATATCTTGATGAAGACATCTCTGGTATATAATATGTGCTCCCATTCGGGAGCACTTATTTTTTTGGGTAAAAGGAGTTGAGAAGAAATATGGCCACAGGACCAAGAAGTTATACAGTAGCTGTTGATTTCGTTGCAAATAAAAAGCAAATGGATCAAATTGTTCAACAATTTGAATCTCAATTAGCTTAGATGAATCCTGGCACTGCTTTGTATACCAATATGTCTAAAACGCTTGACCAATTAAAAGCTAAAGCGCAAGAATTTGCTGACACATTAGCAGGACCAATGGTGGATAGCAACCAGTTAAAAAAAGCTACTCGTTAGGTTGAATCTTTTTATGATACCGTTCAAAATTCCGCACGACAAGTCCAAAACGCGGGATTAAGTAATTTTATTTTAACCGACGCAGAAAAGCGAGACTTAAATACTTTTGCTAATAAAATTTCTGCCATTAAAAAGGATTTGCGTGCTGTTGAAGGCGGCGCAGAGCCAAAGAAAAATAGCCGAGAGTTTTTAGAAACTTATGACGATGGTAAAGGAAGAACAGGCCGTTCTATTTTGGCAGATGCTACTGCCACTAAACTTAAAGGTTTTAATGCAGATAAATCTTTAAGTGCTAATGCTGCTGCATTTAGAGCTGGTATTAGTGATGCAGAAAAATAGCTTGCTAGTTTAGAGCAAAAAGCATCTGATGTTATGGCTAAATTAGCGCCATTGCGTCAAGGAATGGCTGCAGCATAGACAAAACGAACTTCTGCTTAGACTGAAATGGGTATAACCAGTCAAACTTATAATAGAAGTCGCTTTGCTTCAAGTATAGCGCAAGCGACAACTGTTAGTGGTTTGACAGCGAATTATACAGCAAGAAATGTTCTTAATTCTATTCAAAAAGAAATTACAAGTAATACTGACTACTACAATAAATCTTCCAATACTCTAACTGATGTCGGTAGAGACGTAGTAACATAGATGATGCAGGCATTTAAGATTGATAATGCCGAAATTCAATCTGTAATTAGTGGCCCAGTTGCTGGTTTAAAAGGTAGTATTATGGCCGCAATTGCCAAAGCCATTCAATTAGAAAACGATGGAGTTGGCCTTGGTGTTGAAGGCGTAGAGAAAGTTCAAAAAGTTAGCGCTTGGGGCCGCAATTATGCGAATAAAGTGATGGTTCAACAATCTGTTGATCGTTATACTACCGCGCAAACTCAATTAAATGAAGCAGATACTTATATCCGTGCGAATTAGGGGAAGTTAAGCACTTAGGAACAAGAGTATACTAATATCCAAAATGATATTACTAACATAACTTCTACTTTAATTCCTTCTTTACGAAGTCTTGCTACAGAATTTGAGAATCTTTCTACTATCTTAAAAGCACAAACAATACAAGAATTACAAGATAAATTAGAAACTTTAACTCAAGATTAGCAAGGATACCAAGATGCTCTTCGTACTAAAAAGACTGGCAATTCTACCGCGGCGGGAGCTAGTGCCAATGGATATCGTGCAGAAGTAAAGGAAAATTTAAATGCCCAAGCAGATATAAATAAAGCTGCTCAACAAGCTCAGAATGAAGCAGATATGTTTAAACGTAACTTGCAAATGTCTATTTCTCGTTGGATGGGTGCCAGAGAAATTGTAAGTTATATTAGATAGGGTATCCGCGAAGCTTATAATGATATTCAAAATCTTGATAAAGCAATGACTAACATTGCTGTAGTTACTGATTTTAGTGTTGAGGATTTATGGGGCCAAATTAATGATTATATGGCCATTGCAAAACAATATGGTGTAACTACTCAAGGTGTTTATGAAGTAACACAACTTTACTACCAACAAGGTTTGGGAACCTCTGATGTAATGGCAGCAACCGCCGAAACATTAAAAATGGCTCGTATTGCTGGTATTTCTTATTCTGATGCTGCTGATGGTATGACTGTAGCTGTACGTGCATTTAAAATGGAAATGGAAGATGCTGCACACGTTACAGATGTTTATAGTAAGGTAGCTGCTGTCACAGCTTCTGATACACAAGAATTAATTGAAGCTATGTCCAAAACTGCTTCTGGCGCGGCGAACGTTGGTAGTAGTTTTGAAAACACAACCGCGATGATCGCTACTATGGTAGAGGCCACGCGTGAAAGTCCTTAAATACCAAGGTTTCTTGAATTAGGGTCGTTAAGGAGTAATCCTTAATATGAATGGAGTTTAATTGACGGGGAAAGGCTTAGAGCTTTAACTACTAAACATATTAAAGATATGCGGCAAAGTGTAGTGACTTTGGTATAGTAAAAAAGTTAAAGATTGCTTAACCCGCAGCCAAGCTTCGCAAGAAGAAGGTTCAACGACTAGAGAGTTACGCTCTCGTAAGACCAAGTGGTCTGAAAAGGCTCCCGCCTTGTAAAACAAGGATGAATATATAGTCTGCTCTACAAGGAAAGCTTGTAGAAGGAAAGATGTAACGAATCTTTTCGTAACACAAAGGGAAAACATCGGGTCAGCATTAAAGAGTATTATTTCTCGTTTTGGCGAGATGAAGAAAGGTTCCGCTTTTGACGAAGACGGCGAACTTATAGATGTAAACAAAGTCCAAACTGCTCTTGCTTCTGTTGGCGTTTCTTTGTTGGATGCCCAAGGGCAATTTAGAGATTTTGACGATGTAATTTTTGAATTAGCCGATAAATGGGATACTTTGGATAAAAATTCACAGCGCTATGTTGCGACTATCGCAGCCGGTAACCGTTTGAATTAGTTGGCGGTTTCATGGGCGGCTTAAAATTCCCTAAATAAAATGAGGTGAACTGCGGGAACCTCCTTAGAGCAATAATTACGAAACATAGATAGCAATATACTATGTGGAGAGAATAATTACCTCTGTATCGTAAAAAGATTATTGATTGGACAATCCGCAACCAAGACTCTTATTAAGAGTAAGGCTCATCGGCCATCCGAAAGGAGTAGGAAGAAATTCCGAAGTGCCTCACACCATTTGGTGAAGATATGGTCAGGCTAAATATGAAAGTATTTAGATTATGCAACAATCTCGTTTCATCGCCTTGGTTAGCAACGCTCAACGCTTACGTGAAGTTGCTGCCGCGGCAGAAAATTCAGAAGACGCGGGATTAATTCAATATAGTAAAACACTTGATAGTTTAGAAAGTAAGTAGGCCAATTTAAAAACAAGTTTCCAATAGTTCTATATGGATATTTTTAATGGAGACTTTTTTAAAGGGTTTCTTGGAGGTTTAAACTCTGTATTAGAAGGTTTTAACAAACTTTCTAAACCTACTGCCTTATTAAATGTCGCGGGAATTATTTCTGCAATTAAATTACTTGCAAGTTTGGGTATCAGCGCATTCTCTAATGCTTTTAGCGAAGTTCGTATGAATTACAAGAGTATGATAGAAGGTATGCGTACTGTTAGCGAAGAGGGTGGCAGAAATAATGCCCAATCTTTTGCTAATGGAGTCAGAACACAAACTCAAATTCAACAAAGAGTTCCCGCGGGATGGCAAACATCTTATAATCCACAAACTGGTAGAATGTAGTGGATGCCTATGTCTGGAGAATAGGGATAGCCAAGTCAAAACCTAACTTTTGCTCAGCAACATCGTGGACTTTTAATTGGAACTTAGCTAGCTGGTGGAGTTTTGTCCACTGTGGGTTCTGTTGTTGCTTAGAAAAATTAGCTTCTTGGTGCAGGTCTTTCTAGTGCTGGAAACGCATTATCTATTGGTTCTACAGCCTCTATTTTAGCTTCTGCGATTCCTGCATTAGCTGGTGCAGCAGGGCCTATAGGTATTGCAATTGGAGCTTTAGGCGGTTTAATTAGTTTTATTTCTTCTATTCCTTCAAAAGTAGAAAAAGCTCAAGAAGAAGCTCAAAAAGCTACAGAGAAATATGATGAAGCTAACTTAAAGCGCGCAGAAGCGAAGCAAAAAGTTTCTACATTGGAAGAAGGTATTGAGAAACTTAAGTCTTTACAAAGCACTCAATATGATAGCGAGGAAGCTCGTAAAGAATGGATTGATGCAAATAATTCTTTATTTGAATCTGTGCCGGAACTTAGTGTCTCTTTTGATGCTGTTGGGAATGCCATAATTGATTTAACAAGTGCTGAGAACACTTTGGCTGCGGTACGTAAACAAAGTGCTTAGGCTACAATTGATTCTGCAGAAGCAGAATTAGAAAAAGCAAAGAAAGATTTAGCTACATATGAAGCATAGTAGATAGAATTAAAAGGCCATAGGAAGTATATAGATTTTAATAGTGAAAGTTTAGCAACTTAGACTACTATAGGTTTTTGGAACAGAGAAGAAATTTAGAAAATTGCTTAGTCTTTAGGTTATACCTCTGCGGAAGAATTGCCTATTTTTCATAGAGCACCAGACAGTTCTATTTATACTGCCTCCACTTTAAGATATGAAATTACTAAAATATTAGATTTTACTAATGAAACTGCACGTGAATTCTTTAATAATAATGTAACAAATCCAAGCGAATCTGATTTTTATAACAATTTTTTAAAATTATTATAGACTGAAGGAACATATGCAATAAAAGATAATTATTTACAAGAAAGTCCTTCTAAAGTTATTGCAAATTCATCTGCTAAGTCTTGGGTGGATTTTATTGAATAGTCTAATCTTCTAGAACAAAAAATTGCCACTCAAAAAGCTACTATAGAATCTGTCACGCCGAAAATTTCATAGGCAACAATCACTTCTAAAATTCAAGATAGAATTTTAAAAGGTGATTTGATTGGCTAGGCTTACGAACAATTAACAGGCGTAGATGAAGTTGCTTCAAAAACTTTGTTGCGTTGGGCAAATGGTGATTGGAGTAAATTAGATGACGTTACTATCAGAAATGGATTAGAAGATTTAGATTCTACCATTTCTGATTTATATGATTCTTTAATCATATTAGGTGAAGTTGATAATTATAATGACGCGGTTCAAAAACTTACTGCTGGAAAAACTACTTATCAACAATTTTTAACCCAAGTAGAAGAATTGGGGATAAAGCTTCCCGAAGCATTTTCTACGACATATGAAGAAGAATTTTCTAAAGTCGCAGACTTAACTTCTAAAGCTTTAACAGCACATGGTTTTGGCGAAGTAGCTAATTCTTTAAGTCAAAATGTTCCACAAATTTATCAATCTGTAATCACTTCTTACGCTAAACAACTTCGTGATTAGGTTGTATCTGGCAGAATGATTTCTGCAAAAGCAAGTGAGCTAATGCAAGTTCAAGACACACTTTGGTCTTGGGCTGCGCAACAGGGAGAAAAAGCGGTTAGTATCGTCGCTGAAGCAGATTTAACTTCTCGTTCTGGTATTAAAGAAGCTAAAGAGCAATTGAAGAAAGCTGGTATTGATGAAACGGCAATTAGGAGTTCTGGTTTAGATGAAATGGCTCCTTATGCTGAAAATATGGTAACATCTATCAATGCTTTTGTTGATGGCATAACCGAAAAAATGGATGATACCATTAAAGAATTTGATACCGTTTCTTCTTAGATGGATTTTAGCGAAGCTTAGAAGCTTGCAAAAAAATTAGGAGTTTCTTTAGCTGATACTAATTTCTTTAATTTTAATAAAGGTACTTATACTTATATAGGCGCAGTAGAAACTTTAAATAAAGTCTTGTCAAAAGATTTTGATAATTGGCAAGAAGAATACTCTGGTTATATTGATGAATAGATTGCTCTCATCGGTGAATCTGACAATTTAAGCACTGATGATATTAAGCAACAAGAAAAAGCATTAGAAAAAGCTCGTAAGCGCATTGAGCTTAAGAAAACTTCCCTTGATGAGGGAGAGTATGATACTGTTCTTTAGAGTTTAGAAGAACAAGAACAGAAACTTTCCAAACAAGCAGAAAGTAGCCAGCTAATAAAACAATATTCTTCTGCCGCCGATACATTATTTACTTCTTTGTTAGGAAAAGATTCTAATTTATTAAGCGAAGCTGAACAAGCTTTTAAAAGCGCGGTTGGGGCAGAAGGTGTAAGTGATTCCACTAAGGCCACAGCATATTTAGAATATTTAAATAATACTTTTAGCGATATAATCAATGCTCAGTTAGAATATAGAACTAAAAAATTAGAAGCCGATTTGGCGCTTTCTGAGAAATTTGGAGTACAAACTCTTGAAGGTTTTGAAATAACTGATACTTTTAAAAGTTTAGCACAAAGTGGACAATTAACGTTGGAATCTTTAAAGAATGCGTTAGCTTCCGCAGGACTAAGTGCAGAATAGATTGAGGCGCTTCCTGAAATTGCTACTGACGCTTTTGGTGATGTTAAATTAACTGAAAGTGACTTTAGAGATATTTTAACGCAAATACCAAGAATTGAACAATCTGCAGTTGATACAATTGTGCAACTTTTTGCCAATACTCTTCAATCTACTTCTGACAGTTTATTGTCTGCTGCGAAAAATTTGGCTGAGTCTTCTGCTGAAAAAAATATTACTTAGGCCGGCATTGAAAGTGCATTAGGAACTGATGTTTATAAAAATTTAACTCAAGATGAGCGAATTTTCTTAGAAGGCGTTTTAAGTGGCCAATAGACTAAAATATGGGCATAGTCTCGTAAGAGCGGCTTAATAGCAATAGCTGAAAAATCTAATGTATAGGACCCTGAGCAATGGGCTAACAATATTTTAGAATCTTATACTTACCGCTTGCAGAATGTCCTTTCTACTTCTGCCGATATCATTTCTGGTGAGTTTACTCAAGCAGATATAGATAAACTTGATGAAGGCGAATATAAGAATAAAGTTCAAGAATTTTTAAAAGATGTCCAAAATGATCTTCAAGGCGCGGTAAATTCATTATTAACCAAAACACGTGAAGCTCTTACAGATCATGATATTTCTTATTCTGATGCTAAATCTACTGCTTCTGCTGCATTTAAGCGTGCATTAGATTATAATGGGATAGTTAATTAGTTTGGCGAAAGCTTTTCTGATATTGCTAAAGAATATACTACTGACCAAATTGAAGGTTTAGATTCTGCTTATGAAAAACTTTCAACAAGTGCAGAAGGCATCTCTGCTTCTGACTTAGTTGATGCTTTAGCAGACATTTATCTTACCTTTGGTGAAAAAGTTAGCCAATATTATCGTAATGCTTTACAACTTGGCGAAGATGGCAAGTATCGTCTAAATGTTGGAAAACTTGAAGAAAATCTATCCAGTATTAGTGATGTTGCTGGCGCGCAAGCATATAGTGAGAGAATAATTGAACAAGCCAAGATTTCCGTCCAAGCTGTAACGGAAGATTATATGTCTTCTGTAAGTTCTGCTTTAGAGCAAGCTGCTTCCGGCGAAAAGATGAGTGTAAGTGATGCTCAAAGCTTATTAGATAAGATGGGCTTGCGTCAAACTCAGGAAGCAATAGCAACTTTAACTTCTGGTAGTTTGGAAAGTATTTTAAATTATCTTGTAGGTTAGATGGATTTAGCGGTATCTGCTGGTACAATTGATGCTTCTATTGTTCAAGAAAAATATACTGAAATTATTCAACTTATCTTAGATGCTATTCGTGACTCTCTTTCTTCTAATCTTGACGCATTAGGAAAAGGCATCTCTGGTGAATTAACTAATTCCGAATTCTTTTCTTTAGCAAAACAATATGGATTAAATTCTCGTGGTAATATTTCTTCTTACAAAGGTATTACTTTAGGTTCTCAAAATCAACAGGCTTTAATTGCAAAAATGAGCCGCCAAGTTCAAGATACTTTTGGCTTAACTGGTGTTGGCGAGTTTGGCCAAGAACTATGGAATTTGTGGCAAGATTCTGACAATCCTTTATATAAAAGTTATCAAGATGCCGAAGATGCAGCAAAAGAAGCGTTCGCCGCTGCTCAAGCTATGGGAGACGCTACTGGTGAAGCAGCGCAAGAAGCGTGGAGCTATGCTCAGGCTCTTCAAGCTGCTGCATCCGCAGCGAAAGAATCTGCTGATAGTGCTGAATTTGATTTTATGGGCCAAGACCCATTTGCAAATAGACAACAAGAACATTGGACGCAATTAGTTGATAACATTGATACCTTTAAGAACTCCCTTCAAAGCTTTGCAAAAAGCGGTGAAATGGGAGTTAAGGATTTTTATAATATTATTGACCAAATTGATAGATTAGGTCAAGCAGGTTCTTTCTTAAGTAATGTTGGATAGGATGAATGGCTTAAATCTGGACAGACTATTCAAGATTGGGCCAATAAGGTCATTGCTGCCAGTGAGACTATTGGTAAAGTTGACGCAAAAGGCTTCGTTGATGTTGGGATTGATATTAGCGCCGCGGCGTCTTCTATGGCAACCGGAATGACTGATGGCCTAAAAGAGGTTGCTAAACAACAAATTGATTATTTAAATGGTATAGAACAAATGCTTCTTGCCATGCAATCACTGGAAGATATTGGTGATGTTAAGCTTAACTTAGGCATCGGAATTGATGTTGATGGGGATGGAAAAGGCGAGACAATTGAAACTTACCGTGATTTAGTTGATTTCTGGAATGCCAACAAAGACAATGAAGATGTTAAAAAAGAACTATAGTTTGTTTTAGGAGTAGCTTGGGATAAAGGTAATGCTGGTTTAACAGATATTGCTAACAGATTAAATACTTTTGGTTAGAACTTTGGTTTTGATGAAGATAAATTTTTTGAATCAATGTTCTTCACAGACGGCAAATTTAATCCGGAGAAGTTTTTAATTGGTAGTGATTTCTTTGTTACAATGTCAGATTTAGGTGCGGAAGGCATTCAAGGAATGCTTGATTTACTTGCTTCTGACATGCGCAAAGCCGGTCTTGAATGGGAATTTAAAGATGGCAAAGCTATCTTCACAGATCCCGCTAAGGCACAGTAGTTTTTCTTAGATTTGTTTGGTGATCCTACAAAATTTGCCAAGCTGTTAGATCAACAAGCCAATTTTGAATAGTATTCTAAAATGCTTTCAGAAGCTGGCGGGAAAGCTATTGGTAATATTAAGCTAAAAGATGGCGAGGCTATCGTTGATAGGCAAATTAAATTAACTCCTGGTGGTTTAATATTAGTTGACGATAAAGGCAATGAATTAACAGGAGAAAATTTAGTTGATTATATTAATAAAGATAAGAGCAACCGTGCAACCATAGAAGATTATCTTAATTCCGTTTATGGCGCTTCTTTAGAATCTGACCAATCTTATATTGTAGATGTCGGTGAAGAAACAGTAACTTATAGAATTGGCACAAAAATAGAAAGAAAAATTGCTGATATAACTGGTACTGGTACTAACGAAACTATCCCGCTTCCTTCTGGTACAATTACACTTACTGTAGAAGAAGGATAGCTTAAGGTTGAAGGTTCCAAGGGCGCTCCTCTTTCTGATGAATTAAGGAAGGAAGCAGAAGATTAGCTTACTAAAGATTTAGGAAAACCAATAACTATTTCTGATACTGGTAATGTTACTTATACTGTTTTTGATTCTGTTGAAGTCAGTCTAAATAAAATTGTTGCCACTCTACAGTCCATTTCTGACCTAATGTCTGGCGATGCTTTTAAATTAGATTTTTCTAATTTAGATGCTGAACCATTAAATGCAATTTCTACTGCATTATCTACTATTTCTACTTCTGCTTTGGGCTTAGCTGTCATCGCGGCCTCAATGGCTACAATTGCTTCTAATGCTAGTACAGCAGAAAGTAAGTTGAATGGTGTCGCTGGCGAGTTAGACGCAATTGCAGGGAAAAATAAAGACATCAGCATTAACTTTACAATTAATGGTATTGATTTAATTTCTTCTGCTTTGTAGTTCTTGCTTGGAAATATGGGCACGGAAAACACTACAGTAGAAACTACTTTTTCTGCAAAAGATGAAAATGTAGATAAAACCGCAAAAGATGTTACCAGCTCCGTTGAATCTGTTCCTTCAAGTCATAATACTTCTTTTGGTGGTATAGTAGGGAACATAATTTCAGTTGCAGAACGAGTTAAAAAAATTATTGCTGAAATTCCCAAAAGTGTAAATACCAGTTTTACTGGTACAGTTAGTATTAAGAAAACTGGTGGAAAGCCTCCTCTTGCTCCAAGTGGTGCCGGTTCAAATGTTGATTTACCATATTATACTGGTAATGTAGATGGCAAAGCTCTTGTAAATGGTCAAACTTATGGCGCCGCGTTGGCAGGTAAAACTCTTGTTGGCGAACTCGGCCCCGAACTTGCAGTTTATGATAATAAGTATCATTTACTTGGCGAAAACGGCGCAGAATTTGTAAATCTACCTTCTGACGCAATCGTTTTCAATCACCTCCAAACTCAAGGCATTATCGACGGAAAGGTTGATAAAATTCGTGGCACTCAACTCAATGCTGCCTATAGGCGCGCTTCAATGTATAGTGGGAACGCTCTTGTTGAAGGCAATGCTTACGCTGGTGGTATTGGTTCTGCTCTTGCCGCGGTTCGTCGTGCAAAATCAATTTGGACAAACTTGCTCAATTCTCTTTCTGCTGCTGATATGCTTGGTGG
>ERZ1035037.52-NODE-52-length-46477-cov-40.462475_pt1 | contig 46477 bp, 80 predicted proteins | sample MGYA00520618_ERZ1035037 | MGnify/ENA primary metagenome ERZ1035037 (study PRJEB33766, sample SAMN09781741) | gut metagenome | biome: gut microbiome | host: Homo sapiens | place: Madagascar | study: EMG produced TPA metagenomics assembly of the PRJNA485056 data set...
ATATTTATATTATATATTAAAATTTAATAAAAATCAATAAAGCGGTTTTGTCGCTTCAAGGTAGCATAAAGACTGGGTTCAATGATCGGCTTACCAAAAATGGTCATTTCAAATGAAAATGGTCAAAATTTTCTAATAAATGGTCAAAATTTTCTATATTTTTGTCCGTTTTTTTCTATATTTCTGGTCAAAAATTTCTGATGAAGAGATCGGATAGCAAGTATAGAGGCGGATTAGGGCAAGGGAAACCGCGTAGGTAAAAATTTTAGGTAATTTTTCATAGGTGCTTATAAAAATGTTAAACAAAATAGGTAATTTTTCATAGTTGCCTATTTTTATATAGATGTCTAAATTTTAAACAAAATAGGTAAAAATTTTAGGTAATTTTTCATAGTTCCCTATTTTTATTTAGAATTTGTAGGTAATTTTTAATAGTTAGCGATCGGTTTAGTTAGAATTTTTAAGAAATTTTTCATAGTTGCCTTTAAAAATATACTTTGGGTAAAAATTGTTAAAATTACTATTTTAGATTTGAAGTATATATGAAGGAGGTGAAAGTATTGTCAATAGAATAGAAAAGATTTCCTGCTAATGTAGATATGAATATATTAACTTTTTTAAATAATAAGAAGATAAATGGTGAATTATATGCTTATTTATAGAGTTTATCTGATTATAATGTTATTAATAAATAGCATAATATTTATAAAACTTATGTATTAAAAAAATGGTTGCCGATTCAAAGTAAGATGTGTCAAATGCTTGGTATTAAAAGTCCTAAAACATTAAAAACACATTTGAATTATTTGATTGAGCAAGGGTATATTATAGAAGAAGAAGATAGATATATATTACCTGAAATGGAGAGTATATATTTTCTTATTCCACTGCCTACATTAAGATATATAAATGATAACTGTAAAGAACATATTATAAAGATATATATTTATTTAGGATAGCGCTATAAATATGCGTTAAATAATGGAAGTTAGTATGAATTTACATTAGAGGAAATCGGAGAACATAGCGGTATAAAAGTAAAGAATAACAGTAGGGGCTATGAGATTATTAATAATGCTTTAACATTTTTATAGAACTCAGAATTAATTGATTATGTTAGTTTTTTTGATGGATAGACGCAGAAAAAGAAATTAACAAAATTTAGTTTTGAATATAAAAATTAGAATAGGTAATTTTTACTAGTTTCCGATGAGCATTTTAGGTAATTTTTCATAGATGCTTCGACTTAAATTAGGTAAAAAATCATAGATTATCTAAGTAATAAGTAGAGGGTGTTTTCTAAGTAGTTTGTATGATACAAACGATCGGCATCCGCCTCACTTTGTATCATACAAACGTTTGATTTTTAGATGAAAAGAAAGGTGATAAATAGAATGGTTAATGAAGAAAGAAGAATAAATTCTTTGGATTATGCTATGTATGAATTTTTAGATCAAATGGGTAGAACAGATTTAGCAAAAGATTTATTAGAAGGAGTTATTTAGTATCATTATGAAAATCATTATTATGGAGATAATGAGTTTGTAGAAAAATATTTAAAATGGTTTAGTTAGGGATATTTAGATAGAATAATTAAAGAAAATTATATGGAATTAATGATAGATGAAAATTAGAAAGATATTCGTGAAAAATATAAAGAGGAATTAGACTTAAATTAAAATATTATTGTTAGCAAATTATTTTTTGAGAGTAAAAGGAGTAAAATATGAGTTATAGTTATACAGATATAAGAGGCGGAAAAGGAAACCCGTCTATTGTTAAATTTAGAAGAGGAACGCAAGAATAGTTTGATAAGTTAGATAAGACAGGTATGATAAAACCTGATTTATATATGAAAGATGATACTCTTTACTTAGTTATTCCAGATAAGACGAAGCCAGTAAAGGTAGTATTTGATAATAATGATAAATCTGAATCAATAGAAGAAAATCCATTCTTACAAGAATATATTTAACTCGGATACTACGTATCCTCGTTGATAAGGGTATTATTGACTTCGGGCATAAATGCCCTCGTTTATAGGGGTATTATTTGATTTATAATAAATAATATATTATAATATAAATAATAAAAGAAAGAAATAAAAATTTGAAGTGAAATACCGGGGTATATTCTTTTTAAGTGTATACGGGGAATATATTCCGGGGAGCATTTTAAATAATGAAATGAAAGTAAGGATTTGAAAACTGAAATGAAATTTACGATTGAAGAATTAAAGAAGAATAATGGAGAAAAGGTAGGCGTCTTCCGCAATTGGAATGTTATTGCGACTACTAAGAAAGAGTTCTTTAATAGAGAAAATACGCAAGGCGCGTATCTTATCTGGGACGACTGTAATAAACTTGTATTTAATGGGAAAGTTGTTGGTAGAATTAGCGAAAATGGTAGAGTAGAGTATATTGAGAGTGAATACAGATACGTAAAGCCGGTCTTACAGGAGCAGACCGCAGATAACTACACAGAACGTTCTGTTGCTCCTGGATCGGAAGATGTGGATCTTACTAAGCGCACACTTGCTGATGATATTCTTGATAGTGCGTTTAAGATGAAATTGGAGGAATTGTTAGTATAATGAGTATTATTTGTTTTTTACTTGGTGTTGCTGTTGGATATTGTATATGGAACGCTGGAAGAGATCGATAATAGACTTATATTGGTTGATTCGCTTCTGGATTATTATAAAATTGATGGGTTCGGAAGGTCCGGATGACGTGGAATAAAGATCGGTTAGAGTAGATAGATTTTAAATGATTTGGTGGAAAACGTTGAAAACGTTGAAAATTGCGATTGTGCCCTGCCGATCGGTTTAATCAACTGCCTATCACTATTTCCTCGTCTCCGTTTCCGACAACCCATAAAAAAAGAGAGACTTTTTTTAGTCTCTCTTTTTTCGTATTAGGCAATTCTTGGTGAAATTGTCGATTCTTAGGATGAAAAATATCTCACCCGAACAAGTTTTCACTTGTTAATGAAAGTATTCAAAAACTCGGCAATTACATCATCATCAGTTCTCTTGACCTTCTTAACCTTTACCTTCTCACTCTTGGGAATAAACGCATCAAGAAGATCGTTGACCCCGTCAAGAAGACCGTAGACCTCGGTAAAGATATTCTCTACATCAGACGCGGTCAGTGCGGAATCCTTGTAACCATTAAGAGCGGCATACTCGTTAATCCGATCGGCGATTTCCTGCGCGAGCGCAGCCTTCCGACCGGCCTGCTTAGACTCCTTCTCCACCTGCTTAACAGCATCGTTCAGAGACTTAGCCATTTCGTCCGCAATAGCCTGAGCGTCCTCACCATTTTTCAGACGAGCAATAATATCATTCATATCCATATGAATACCTCTTTTCTTATTTTCTATATATATTATATACTTTTTTTTTAAAAATGTCAAGATTTTTTTGGACGAAAATATACGTGTGAAACAATGTAAGGGTGAAGCAATTTTTAATTAATCATAAAGGCATATGATCCTACGCGGGCTTAAAAAAGTCTTTTTTTATCATTATAACATATTTTTTATAAAAAGTCAATTTTCGGGATTTTTCTGGGCCATATGGGAGGGTGCTAGAAGTCTGAGAATTTTTGCATATGGGTATACCGATCGGGAAATCGGGCCGGGACGTCCCACCCCGGCCCGGCCATTATACCACATTTTCCGGTCGGTGTCAATAGGCAAAACGCACAAAAAAATCAGCAGGTTTTTAGTCAACCTGCTGATTGAATATTTATGCAAGAAATGCGTTTACAATTTCATCGAACACCGTGGGGTCAATGTTTACATTGAAAAAGCGGTCGTTCTTGCGGAACGCTTTGGGGTAGCGTCTAATCAGTTCCGCACGCAACGCGCTTTCCGCGCCCTCGGCGGGATAGTCCCCGCAAGAACGGATTCGATGAATTTCAACGCGCGTGATAGCATACTTTTTTGCATACTCGCCGATTTCATCACGCAAGCGCCCTACAACGTCTTTTGCGGAAGTGCCTACTTTGTTAAATTCAAGTTCATTGTTGTTGTAAAACTTGAAGAAGTAAACCGCTTGAACGTCTTTCAGATTCTCGCCACAATCGGGCATAAACTCCATAGCAACAGGCGGTCTACCGTCCTTAAAACGGCGTAGCTTAATAGTAATTTCTTCCATTCGCACAAAATCCTCCTTATTGATTGAGGTTTACCATCGTTCTCTCAACCATTTTTTACATTTTTTTACTGATTTTTAGGTGAAAAACCGCATTTTTCAGCGGTTTTTCACCCTTTTTCATCAGTTTTTGGGCTTTCGCTTCTGAATCAGGGTCAATTCGTAGTCATTTTCACCAACGTGGAACGCAATCATGCGCTCGACATTCGTGATTTCGACATTTTCACACGCATTTTCGCTGTTTTCACGCAAAAAAGTTGCGAGTTCGGCGATAATAGAGCGTTTCGTGGGGTTCTCTTTGCGCTGTCGCTTCTCAAACTTATAAGCGGTCGGCGCTTTGCGTGTTCCGGTTTTAGAATACTTGTTAGCTTCTTTGAGCTTGTCAGCAGAGAGGTCAAAATCCTTGGCGATTCCATGGTCAATGTCATCATCGTCTATCAGGATTTCTTTTGCTTCCTCGGCAGTACAATCTAACTTTTTCATCAGATTGTCAATCTTTGCCTGAAAGTCCTTTTCACTCATTTTAGGCATTTTCTTTGCCCCCTTTCAAGTATGATTATAACACCGCCGTAAGCAAATGTCAAGAGAAATTTTTGTGGGAGCGCCTATTTTTTTTAGACGCTCCCCGCTGAATCAACGCGCAAGGCGGAAGTAGGACTTGCGCTTGTCAACGACCTTTTCGACGCCGTTGGCTTCAATCATCTGACGCAGAAGAGCGGAAACGCGCTGGTTGGTGAGGTCGCCCAGACCGTCAACACCCTTGATAAGCTCGGTCACAGTGTAGAGCTTGTCAGGGTTCGCGGACAGCTCGGCAAAGATAATGTCCTTGTAGCCGTCGTTCGCAATCTGATTCGCGGTCGGCTTCTTATCACCGGCGTTCTTGCGAGCCAGCAGGTCGATTTCGTGGTTGATAAACTCAACCATAGTGGGGTCAGCCTTGACTTCGTCCATTTTGAGCAGAGCCTCGAAACGGTCGCGCTTGGTGAGCTTCTTAACAGTAGAGGTAGACATAGTATCAATTCCTTTCTTTGGCGGTAGGTCGCTACCCTTTTGATGTATTGAGTATACCACATTTTAGAGTGCTTGTCAAGAGGTTTCGCAAACTTTTTACACGAATTACTACCCCGACCTGACGGATAAGGTATCGCCCGTTGGCTCAGTCTATCTGTCAGCGAAAACCGCTTCGAGTATAACTGGCTCACTCTCACTCACTTTCGCGTTCAACGTTTGGCTTTACAACGTGGTGTATTATGTTTACTTCCTGTACTTTCCCAAGGTCGCGCGCCCTCGGATTTCTTGGGCTACTCCCTCTTGACATTATCCATTATAGCAGATTGACCGTAAATTACAATTGACAAAATAACCAAATTACGGGAAAAAATTTTCTTCATTTTTGTGCGACTTTTCTCTTGACAAAATTGGCGGGGCGTGGTATAATGGTGAATTCGGCCCGCCACATACGTCTGCGGGCCGACCATTTTATCACAGAAATCCGCATTTGTCAATAGGCAAAATAGACAAAAAAAATCACCCAAATTTGGGTGATTTTTTATTTAGTCCAGCAGGTTAATCTCGCCGGGAATTCTGAAAGAATCAGTGTCCAACGTGGAATTGTAGTCCTCAGTAAAGAGTTCAATCATTCCACATTCCATGATGTAATTCTGAACCGACCGCTGAACGTTTCTCCAAAGGTCAGTCTTTCGGCTTTCCGCTCGGGCTTTTCTGGCTTCCTGTATTTGGAGAATGAGCTCGTCCAGTTCCTCGTCAGTCATGTAATTAAAATCCAAATCCATTTTCAAAATTCCCCCTTAATGGCTTCTTTCCACGCGTCCCAGCCGAACTTTTCCTTGCTATCCAGCTCCTTGCCAATATCTTTTGCGATCAGCAGGTCAAGCTCGTCCGCAATCTCGGCTTCAAAATTTACCCAAAAGTCATAAGTCTTGATGATGAAAACTTCATCGGCTTCAAAGACGCCACCACACTCGGCGCAGATAATATAATCATGGTCGATTAAGATACCCATGTGAGGGTCATTGTCATCAGGGACTACAAAAAGGACTTGTTTAGCGTTCATGTGAAACACCTCTTTCATTTGATGTATTGATTATACCATAGGGAATAGGACTTGTCAAGCCCTATTCCCTATTTTTTTTAGCTCATGTTTACAATGGGATTTTCCTTAATGTTTCGCATGAGCGCGCGCTGAAACTCGGTAGGCTTGGGGCGTTCCACCGTGGGAGTTTTGAAAAGGGACTTTTCCATGGTCTTGTGCTGTCGGACGCAATAGCGCAGAATCTCAACTTCAATGAGAACATCTTCTAATCCCGTGTGGGATTCATCAAAGCTGTCCTCGCCGCTGATAAAACGATAAAGAATTTCTGCGGTAAAGCGGAGCTGTCCGTTCTTGGTCTTATAGCCGTTCTTTTCGCAATAGTCGCGGTAGGTAGGCATTTTTCCAATGACCTGTCGCGCCATTTTCAACGTGTCCCAAATTTCGAGGTCGTAGGGGAAGAAATAGCGATACTTGCTTTTCGTGTCCCATCTTTGCGCGTTATTACAGGCATTAAGGTCGAACCGCATATTATGAGCGCACACGAAAGAACAGTTATAGCGTTCAACGCAATCGCAAAAAGCCTTGCGGATTTCGTAAAGGTCAGCCATCACGCGCGAACCGTTCTTAATGTCCTCAACATAGCGGGGAATCTTATCGGCATAGTATGCGGACTGCATCAGGTCGCGCTCGTAGCAGAAAATGTCTCGATTCACAAAGGAATAAGTCTCATAAACATTTCCCTTGGAATCAATGACCGCCCAGCCAAAGTCGTAGGGAAGAACATTTGACATATCCAGCTTATCCCCATCTTGAATGGTGTTCGCAGTTTCCGTGTCAAGCATAATGCCGTAATTTTTGCGCTTATCAATACCCATTTTATCGTCTCCTATTGGAAAAGTAGATTGAGGTTTACCATCGTTCTCTCAACCTCTGATAATAGTATAGCACCTTGCTATTGGTTTGTCAAGAGTTTTTTTGTGGGGCAGGGGATTTTTTTATCCCCTGCCCTTTGCCCTTTACGCGAGGGAGAAATAGGACTTGCGCTTGTCAACCGTCTTGACAACGGTGTTCGCGTCAATCATCTGACGCAGAAGAGCGGACACGCGCTGGTTGGAATACTCCGCGAGGTCGGGGACGCCCTTGATGAGGTCGGTCACCGTGTAGAGCTTGTCAGGGTTGGCGGTCATCTCGTCCAGAATGACCTGCTTCACGGCGTCATTCTCCATCTGCTTGGCCGTGGGCTTCTTGTCGCCCGCGTTCTTCTTGGCGAGAAGTTCAATCTCGTGCTCGATGAACGCCACCATATCAGGATTGGCCTTGACTTCGTCCATTTTGAGCAGAGCCTCGAAACGGTCGCGCTTAGTGAGCTTCTTAACAGTAGAAGTAGCCATAGTATCAATTCCTTTCTGGTTTTTAAGACTGTCCTTGTCTTTGATGTAGTTATTGTATCACAGATAAGCAGGTTTGTCAATAGGTTTTACAAATTTTTTTAGGGGCGGTCGCGAGGTTTATTACTATACATCTTGTTTATACCTCTTCAATTTCTAAATCAAGTTTACTAAATCAATCAGTTTCTAAGGCGGTGGACGAGCATCAGTAGTCATCTTGTTTACCTCTCTCATTTGATGTATTCATTATACCATAGGTCGAGCGGTTTGTCAAGGGGTTTTTCAAACTTTTTTTTGAAAGTTTGTTCGGCACGCCACGCTTGAAACATTCCTTGTGTCGGCTTCTGGTATAATGGTCGGGGGACTGCCTTTCCGTAGGTCTTACTGTTCCCTCCTGACATTATGTAGTATAGCAGATTGGTATTGATTTGTCTATTGGCAAAATAACTAAATAACGGGAAAAAATAAAATTGAAATTTGTGCGAAATTTCTCTTGACAAAAATGCTGGCGGGGTGTATAATGGTAAATTCCGGTCGCAACGTGCGTGGGCGACCGGCCAATTTTATCACATTCCCCGGGCGGTGTCAATAGTCAAAATATACAAAAAAATCTCCCCATTTTTGGGGAGATTTTCATTTGAAATTAGTCAATGATGCTAACTTCGGTTTTGACAGGCGTTACCATCTTTTCGCGCGGGAACTCGCGAATCTGACCCGTTTCAAGATTGACCGCGTAGCAGAACTGCCAACCTCTTGATTTGAGGAACGGGGCTTTGTTGTTCCCATCAATTTTAAGATACATACCCATTCCGCCCTCACTTCTCAGCGTGGTGAACGTGCCACCGCACAGAATATTCATAATTTGGAGCTGACCCTTATCGCCAAAATTTACTTTCATTTTTATTCCCTCTTTCAAAATTTTTCTAAGAAATGAATTGGTTTGTGATTTGGTCTGAAAAATGCCATTCCCTCATTGTAAAGAGAATTGAACAAAAATTCGGGCACTTCAAACCATTCCGTACCACTAATGCGAATACCTAACTCGCTTAGAGTCTGATGACAAGCATTTTCCATGTCTCGACTACCCGCGCAAGTGCTACGCATTATTGCTTTTGGATTGTGGCTATAATAGCTTTTGCGACGTTTTGAGAGGTTTTTAGTGCCATCGGAATAGCCAACTTTTACTAAATGGCTATTGGCTAAATTATCCATCATCAAATACAGCATTTTTTTTACCTCACATCAGATGTTCTTTGACCCATTTTGCGGTCACGGTTGCGCGCTCTTTGGTGACAACCGTTTCATAAATGAAAAGGTCATCATTAACCTTTTCAATAACCTTGCCGATGATTCCAACATCGACCCAAAAGTAAGGCATCATTTTTATCACCCCTTTGAACCGACCGTAAAGAGCGAACGCAGAAGCAACAGAACAATCCAAACCGCGAGAGCCAGCTTCCACGAGAACACGATAACGAAAGTGCCGATTGCGGTGATTCCAAGAGCGGGGAGAAGCCAGCAGAGAAGCCAGACAAAAACAGAGGTAAGCAGGAACGAAACGGCGAGAGACAGAAGAATCAAAAGAACAAACATTTTTTATTTTCCCCTTTCATTTGATGTGTTTATTATACCATTGGAGTAGGGCTTTGTCAAGCCCTTTTCTCCAAAAGTTCCGAAAGTTTTTCAATGATGTTTACTGCGGTCGGGTCAATGGTTTCACCCAAGTGCCAGCCATTCCGAACCTTTTCATTATCATCAACCAAGATAGACACGTCATAACGACCACGCACGCTGTCGGCTTTGGTCGCACCATACTGGACGCCGTAGAAATGGTCGTAATGGAAGCCCCATTTTTCAAGCCAATCACGCTTTGCTTCACGCACGAGGTTTTTATATTCCTCGGTTGAGTTTTTAGCAAGCCAAGTGATGATATTGATTTCCCACCCCTCGGCGCGGAGAAGTTCGCAGATTTCATTCAGCGCGGCCATATCACACATAGGGCCAGCTTCGCTATAACAAGAGGCGTCTTCCTCTCCAAGCCTTTCTAACCACTTGTCAACGTTATACAGGTTAGCGATAGTGCCGTCCATATCAAAGTTGATGGAGCGCCGACGAGCCACAACGTGGGACTTGATGTAAGTGATTTTCATAAGTGTTTACCCCTTTCCTTTACTATACTTGTATTATACCACTATTGGATTTACTTGTCAAGGGTTTTTTTTCAAAATTTTCGCGGTCTTTTTCAATATGCGAAAGATAAGAAATTAAGCAAAATCAGCACAGGAATAGCGTAGACGATATTGAAAGAGTCCCACCCGAGACTTTCACAGGAATAAGCAAAAATAAAGCCAAAAACGAGGCCGAAAATGCCGATTAAAATAATCATTCTAAATCCTCCAAGTGGCCCGCGTATTCGTTGATATGATAGTTGAGATAGGTATTAGTCGCAATCTCAATTTCCCTATCCAACCAGTCATAAAAATCCTCGGGGTCGCGGGTCGCACGTTCATCAATAATATCACTGAGAGAAACGCGCTGAGCAAGAAATTCCGAAATATCAAGAGAATCCATAGAAGAAAGAAGCTCTTCCACACAGGCTTCGCGAGTGGAGAACTTTTCAGTAGAAAAATCGTGAGTGTAATACATCGTTTATATCCCCTTTCCTTTACGGTAATTATAGTATAGCAGATTATTACATTCTTGTCTATTGGTAAAATACACAAATTCGGGAAAATAATTAATTGGACTTTTGGCTAAATTTCCTATTGACAAATTGCTGGGATGGTGGTATAATGGAAATTCCGGCCGTGGCAGGCGCAAACGGCCGGCCATTTTATCACACTATTGGATTTTTGTCAATAGACAAAATGACTAAAAAAATGAGGTGAATTTTCACCTCATTTTTCATTTGTGATAGCTGGTAGTAATGGTTTTGAAAATCTGATAAATGCTTTCATCTTCCAGTAGCTTCTGGATAAAAGCATCTGCGTCTTCCTCGGAATCAAAACTGACTCGATTGTCATAGTATTGATCCCAAGGATTCTTACCGTGGTATTCAACCTGAAATTTCTTTTCAATTTCCATTTTCTTTACCTCTTTCCTTTGATGCTTTTATTATAGCACAAGGGACTTATTTTGTCAAGTCCCTTGTGCTATTTTTTTTAACGCTCAGATGCGATGCTAAGATAGCGGGCAATCATATCCATTTCGCAACTCATATCCCGCCAATCACAAACCACATAGCCCACAAGGTCGCCGTCCGTGATAATCGGGTAAACGCCATAAGTGCTATTGTAAGCAAACGGCTTTCTTTCACGTTCCCATTCATCAGGAGGGTAGGGCGAGAAATTCTCCATACCCCGCAGTTTTTCGGTAGTGTCATAAATTGCGATAGGACGCAAACCAGACTTTGACGCCATTGTAATAGCGGTTCGCAAAGCATCTTCGCTCAGCGAACCAAGCACCGAATACTTCTTGAAGCAAACGCAGTCGTTATCTTCAATGAAGATTTCCAGCGGGTCGCCCTCACGGATTTTCAAAGTGCGCCGAATCTCTTTCGGGATAACCACACGCCCAAGGTCATCAATTCTTCTAACAATACCAGTAGCTTTCATTTTAATTTTCCCCTTTCATTTGATACATTAAGTATAGCAGAATAAAAAACTTTTGTCAAGCCTTTTATTCAAGATTTTTACTTTCCGCAACAAAATATTTTGCTTCATACTGATTTGCGATAGCCTTAACTTTTGCGCTTTCCTTTTGGGTCGCGCAATAAAAATTGAAAAGTGTATGTTTATCACTCAATTCAATGTAAGAGTGTGGGACGTCCTGTAAATCAAAGTCAATGGTATTAGTGTATTTTGTCGGGACAGTCAGCTCGACTTTCCACAACCGGTCTTTCCGAGCTTTTTCTTCAATCCACTTGACAAAGTAAACGCCAACGAAATTACAAACGGCAGTAATAGCCATTTTTACCCAAATAGGCATACCGTCCGCGGAAGTCAGCACAATCACATAGGAATAAAAACCGTATGTAATAGCATTGATGAAAGACGCGCTAAACTTTCCGCCCTTGACAGTCAAGATGCTTTTGATAGTTGACAGAATCACATTCACCGCCGTGCAAAGCGCGAACAGAAGAATTGTATTCATTCAATCACCTCAATATCGCAGTAAATACAGTCGGTAATATCGACGTATTCTTCAAAACTCATTCGCTTATCATCGCGGTGTGTAAAGTCAATGTAAGCATCTTTGCCGTGGAGATTGTTTTCTTCATTGTAGGCGTGAGTGGCGTAGTCAAAAGCCTTGATAGCATCGGCTTCATTATAGACTACAATTTCCTTGACTTCTGGGGCATCATACCAGATAGTATATTTCTTTTTCATTTTATCATTCCCTTTCCTTTTTCTATTATAATAATATCACATTATTATAAAAATGTCAATAGAGAGTTTTTAATTTACTCTTTTAATTTTTCTAATAAGTCATCAGCACATTCATAGGTGATGCTCCGGCGGTCGCACCGGTCAGACAAAGGACAACAAGCGCAGTCATTAAAGGTTTCCGTCCAAGAGCGCAACCAATCAATCAGGCGCAAAGTATCAACTTCTTCATACATTGTTTTCAGTCTCCTTTACTCGGACAAAAAAGACCTTGTTATAGATTTTTGTTGCTTTAAGGTCAATCCAAAAATACACATTTCCGCATACTTGATAGATTTTACAAGTCTCTCCACTAACCTTTTTGACTTCTTCAAACTTCTCTTGTGTGGTGGGGTGGAAAACCGTCAGCTTGAGAAATATGTAATAGAAAGATAAAGGAACGAAGCCGATAATCAGAGCAATCCATGCGAGAACATCAGTCAGAGTATTTTCCCATTCACACCATTCATCGGTGATTGTAGCGAACGCAATACCCACGCAAAACGCGAGAATTAACCAATACCATGCCACCATTATTTTATTCCCCCTTTATTTGTTGCATACATCTTACCACATTATAGGATTTTTGTCTATTGGCATTTTACACAAAAATTCACTCGAAAATTTGTTGAATCTACATCTTGACAAAAACTCGGCGCGCCACAGTCGTCCGCGCGCCGCCAATTTTATCACATTTAAGGAACTTTGTCAATAGTGAAAGTAAACAAAAAAAATCTCCCAAATTTGGGAGATTTTTCATTTAGTTTTTACGCTTCGAGGTCGGCGAGAATGGGAACGAGCTTATCTTCAAGAAGTTCGATGCGTTTAATCATTTCATTCGCGGTCGCATCATTTGGAGAATATCTCTTCTGAACGCCGTATCGTGCCATCAGACATACAGCTTTAACGACCTCACTAAGCTTTTCCTTATTTTCCATTTTTTTATTCTCCTTAAAATAAATTTTTTGGAAAGGGTGGCGGTTGTTTCAGGCACAACCGCCAAAGCCATAGGAAAGGGGAAGAGAAACGCGGACAAAGTCCGGTTTTATCAGGGAATAATCAGTTCCGCGCCGTAAATAGGCCGAACCATATACTTTGAGGCAAAGCAGTCAAAATTATAATCATCTAAGCGGAGACAATTCCAGTTCTCTGCGCCGGTATCTTCATCGACAACAGAGGCGGTCTTGATGTAATAGTCTTCGGTGGTAGGGTCTTCAAAAACCATACCCTCGGCAATATCCTCAAACGTGACGAGCTTCCTATCATTCTTAATAGTAATTTTCATTTCATTCACTCCTTATTATAAAAACGGTAAGCCCATTCAACAATCTCGTGGCTTGTAGTAGTCCATTCCTTTTTGGGGCTGTCAAACTTTTCCGCGTTCTTTTTAACATAATCGTTGTATTCCATTCGCGCGGTATCGTATGCTCCAATAGCTACAAGCAAAGACTGTTTTGCTTTTTCGGCATCGGAAACTGCTTTCTTGCGGTCAGCGCCCTCGGGGTAAAGGTCAATTACGCCTAAGCGCGTAATGACTTGTGTTGTCTTTTCATATACGCGGTCGCGCTCTTCCCAAACCTCATAGAGCAGTTCGTCCGCGCGATTCTCATAGGGATTGAATGGCTTTTTCTTCTTACCGAACATTTTTCTTTCTCTCCTTTTCTTTTTTGTTCCACATTCTGTCGAAGAACGCATTTGCGAGAACACGCTTGTAAAGGTTATCAGGCATAGGGCGTTCGCCGTGCTTGTTTCTCCAAATCGCGGTGATTTTATCAATGTCCGCGATATAGGCGGTAATGAGTGTGCCGTCCGTAGCACTACGAACAAGAAGAACGCCTGTTGTAGTGATGGTGTAGAGAACATCTTCCTCAACGCTGTCGATATATGGCTCACCAATACCGATATTGTCATAGATGAAGAACAAGCGGTCAATACGGTCTTGCGTGGCGTGTTTTGACATTTTGATAAGCATTTGATTTACCTCTTTCTTTCTCTCTTGGATTGATTGTATTATACCATAGGGGGAGGGGCTTGTCAAGCCCCTTTTTATTAAAAGTAGAAGTTTTTGATGATGGCGTCGAACTTGGGAGCATATACATTTTCCCACTGTTCTTCGAGAGTTTTGTCGTTCGTGCGATATAACTCCCATTGAACCGCGCCATAAGCGTTATGCTTGAAAAGCTCGGCGTCAGAGGGCATCTGCTCGGCATAAAGAAGCTGGGTTTTGATAAAAGAGTGAATGTTGTAGTTAGTCATTTTATTTACCTTACCTTTCCGTTCCCCTTGGAACAATTATAGTATAGCAAATACTTAGGCATTTGTCTATTGACGGATTACACAAAATCGGGAAAAATAATTTGTGTAAATTTTCGCAAATTTTTGCTTGACAAATTGCGTGGGCTGTGTTATACTGAAAATTCCGGCCGCAGCGTGCGTTGGCGGCCGGCCGAACAACCATTGTTAAATTTTTCACAAAAATAAAATAGAAAGGGCGCGGTAATTATCGGCTACCGCGCAAACCATAGTATGAAAAATTTGTTTACTACTTCAAGAGGGCTACCATTTCCTCTTGACATGATTATAATACCACAATGGGGCGAGTTTGTCAATAGTTTTTTGAAAAAAATTTTCAGGCGAGATAATTAAATCTCGCCTGAAAATTATTCGTCCCAAATAGCTCCCGCAATCCAAGAGTATTCATAGCGGAGCTTTGACTGAATTTCAAACAAAGCGTCTGCGATTTCTCCGCCGTCTCTGCGGTCTTCCGCGTCTTGGAGCGCCTGGCTTTCTCGCGCGATTCTTTGCGCCAGCTTTTCAAGGGCTTCCGCCTGTTCTTTCAAAGCCTGCGGGATAGTTTTTTCATTCATAATCAATTCCCCTTTCCGCATTTAATGCATTGAGCGTGTGTTCCGCACTTTCCATCACAATAAGGACATTCCATTTTAGTTTCCCTTTCTTAATTCTTTTTTGAGTTCTTCACATTCACCCGGATAAAGCTCAATGTCAGTATTATCAATACATTTTCCGATGAATTCAATTTGTTCCTCAGTAAATTTCATTTTTTTTATTTCCCTTTCCTTTGATACATTAAGTATAGCAGAAAAGGGGCTATTTGTCAAGCCCCTTTTCTTATTTTTTTTATTCTTTTTCTCGAATGGAATAATAAACCTTATTCCCTCGCGGTCTGCGCCTGAGTTCATGGTCGAGATACAATTTCATACAATACCAAGTGAATTTGCCGTTGGCATACTCATAGCCATACTTTTTAAATGCCATAAACTGCATTTCAGTCGGCGTGATAGGTCTGCCCGCATCGTTCAGCAGTTCAAAGACGAGTTTAATCATCTGCTGATTTTTCCATTCGCGTTCCTCGCGGTCGGCTTTTAAGTCTCTTTCATACTTGTCGCAAGCGTGTTCCGCGATACTCAGGTCGATGGGCGAGAGAGTGCCCGACGCGATAGCATTTTTCAAAACTCCATAGATATCCTTATTCATTGTGGCTTCCCCTTTCCTTTACTATACCTGTATTATACCATCTACTTCTGGATTTGTCAAGAGCTTTTTTGAATAAAGAGGGGAAAATTTTCCCCTCTTTACTTACCACCATATTTCAAGAATACCGTTTGAGCCAGAGGCTTTATAGCCATAATTTCGCAAAAGATTTTTCAAGGCTTTTTTGACATCTTCATCTTTGATGTTAATAAAGTGAGACATATAATTCCCACCCTTTTCTGCTACGGCTTCAATATCTTTCATCAGATTTTCTTCGAGATAGACACGTGCCGAGACAGTATCTTTTGCGCATTTGGCAACGCGAGTTGCTTCGGCAATGCTTGCCATTTCGTGGGCATATTTGATTTCCATTTTGTTTTCTCCCTTTCATTTGATATTCATATTATAGCATATAGGGCTTGTTTTGTCAAGCCCTATATGCCATTTTTTTTAGCAGTAGGCGAGATTCCCGCGCGCCCAGCCATATACGCTGATTTGATTGCACGCCTTGCCGATTTCGAGCGCCTGCTTTTTGGTCTGGACTCTCTTGGACTTGTCGATATAGTAGATATCATTCGCGAACCAAACACCGCAGTTTCCGCCATATTCCTTGACCGCGTTAATGGCTTCGCGTGCGGTCTTACATTCCACGCCATCGGTGGCGACCTGCCAGCCGGACTTGTAATTGACTTTCTTGCCATATTTAAGGGTCAGACCGTCGTTTTCAGCGAGCTTGATGATAGAACGAATGTTAATCATGTTGTTTTCCCTTTCCGGTTTGTTTGGGTTTTCCTTCCCTTACTGTGATTACAGTATAGCACCGATTCGGGATTTTGTCTATTGGCAGAATATACAAACTTTCACCATAAAAATTGTGCAAATGGTCTATTGACAGCAAATTCCGGCCGCGCCTGGCGTGCACGGCCGGCCGAATGAATATGCAAAATGGAGCGTATAAAAATTCAGCGGATTTTTATGCAATCCGCTGAATTTTCATTTCAAATTTTTAACCATCAACATAAATGATAAGAATATCGCCTTTGGCTTTCAAGCCAGTGACAGGCAATCCCAGCACCCATTCTTCACTTGCACCCAAAAGGTCGCCATTCAAAGTCATATGGCCCTTGCGGTCTTTGAGATAGCGACCGTCAGTATTTTCATTTATCACTTCGACGCCGTTTCCCTCATAGAACATCAACGCACCTTTTACCGTGCCAATCACATTTTTAACCATGCTTAAAGTCATTTTGTTTACCTCATCTTTCCGTTCCCTTGGAACAATTATAGTATAGCATAGGGTATAGCAAAAGTCAATAGTTAAAATGGTAAAAAGAATCGGCAGGATTTTGTGTATCCTGCCGATTCTTTTAGTTTTCCCAACTCTCAATGACTTCGCCGGTCATGGCGTCGATAATGTCAACCGAAAGAACATTATCTGCATCGGCGAACTTCTGACCGAGGGCATAGGCGTTTTCCTGACCCGCGACAGACACTTCATAGCGATAGCGGTTGTTATCACCAGCCTTGTAGTTGTAGTAGTTAACAGAAACGATAAATAACATTTTTTTGTTCCCCTTTCTTTTTATACTCTTATTATACCATAGATTTGGGATTTGTCAATAGTTTTTTGAAAAAAGTTTGAAAAAAAATAAGGGCGTTTCCGCCCTTATTCTTCATAAACGATAATGTTGTTGCCTTGCTTTTCAACGCGGGAATCTTCGCAAAAGTGATAAGTGAATTCCACGGAGAGATGTTTGAGAAATTCGCGTCTCCATGTGCGGGACTTCGGCTCTAATTCAAAGAGAATGTAAAGCGTTTCCTCTAATCGGTCGAGAAAGTTTTCAGTGTCCGCGATGTTGAACTTGCCCGCGAGCTTCGGCGTGGGGTTATAAGCGCTAATAGTGAGAATGTTGTAAGTTGTCATGGAAAAATCTCCTTTTCATTTGATATTTTTATTATACACAATAGTATGGAACTTGTCAATACTTAAAATAGAAAAAAGAGAAGTTTTTTCAACTTCTCTTTTTCAGCTTCTTTTCTGCCCATTCAATCAGCGCGCCCGCAGCGATTGTGCCAACGTAAATGAAAAGTAAAACTAAACCATCATGCAAACTCATTTTAATATTCCTCCACATACTCTGTAAAAACAAGCTCCCAGTCGGGGCCGAGGTCTGGAACTTTGCAGTATAACGACTGCCGAATGTCATGCTCGTTGGTGATTTTGTTGATAAACTCGAATTCATACATTGTTGTTATCTCCTTTTCTTATTGTATCTACATTATAGCAGATAACAGGGCATTTGTCAATACCATTTATAAAAAAAATGTACGAGGTTTAGTCCTCGTACATTTCCATTAACGATTTGATTTTTTCAATCGCATTTTCAATTTCTTCTACATAGTCTGCTTGTTCTTCGCTTGCGCGCATTGCCTGTTCATATGCGTCATAGATGGCTTCGCACTGTTCGCGGGTATATTCCTCTTCTGGTGCGTGCTCCATGGTGACGACTGCCGCCCATGCAAGCGTTTCCACATCATCGAGGGTATCGGCCTTTTCCGTGGCAGTGGTAAGTTCGTGTTCGAGGCGCGTCTTTTCGAGCGAGAGGGTCTTGAGAAATTCGGTATTAGTCATTGTGGTGTATCTCCTTTTCTTTTGATACCTCTATTATAGCACTTCTGGACTGAATGTCAATAGGTTTTTGAAAAAAAATATTTATTCATCAGGGCTGTATGAATATTCATGTATAAATATTCATTTTCGGGTGCATAAAGGCGACTGGCATAATGCACAAATTCGTCTGAAAATTTTTGTGCAACTTGCCTATTGCAAAACTCGGCCCGCTGACTTGCGCAACGCACGTCAGCGGGCCGGCCAAGCCAGTGTATGAATATGCAATGAATATTCATATGAATATTTATGAATCAAAATGAAAAATAAAGAGAGAAGCTTAATAAGCTTCTCTCCATACCTTAATGATAACGTCATCTGAAAAGTCATCATATGTATCATTGTCATTTATCCACAGCAACAGGAAGTCATTGTCATCAATATTCATATGTTCAACTTCCCACAGGTTGCCCTGCTCGTCCAGCAGTGTGATAATGTCCCCGTTTCGGGATTCGATTTCTGCGCCGACAAAACGAATACTTCCGCGTTCTGTGCCTGCGCCGCACCAATTGTCAATAACAGTGAGGTCATATGACTGCGGCGCTTCCTCACACGCTTCGGTAGTCTGGTTATGAGATACGAACATAGTAGCACTAATCAAAAGCGCAATAGCGAGCATATAGTTGATGATGTTTTTCATAGTTCTTTCCTTTCTTCGTTAGATGATAGCAATGAGTGATAGAAGGGCGACAGTGCTGGCGATAGCGCGAGCGGGCTTCTTACTGTCTACGCTATACACAAAATTGTAAGCGCAGATAGAGGCAAGACAGATAATGGCAATAGTAGACATGATATACACTTCTTTCTCCAGAGCGAGTGGGTTAAACCCACTCGCTAAACAATGTCTTGATATAGTCATCGTGCAGGTCATTGGGGAGTTGGTCAATCCCGCATTTGTACGTGTCCAGAATGGTCAGCTTGTTTCCTGCGCTAATGTTTTCGCGCTCAAACTTGGCCTGTTCATCAGCGGTCATAAAATACCCGCTATAATTGTAGATGTCGCCAAACTCGGCATCATCTATGATATAGTCTACCACAGTAAAGCGCGTGTCAATCCACACCTTTGCAATCATGGACATAATGTCCGCGCGCTTACGCCAGTCCTCAGCGTCAGTTCTGGCATTGCGATAGGCGCGGCGCGCCGCAACCTTTTCCGCATAGGGCGCATATCCGATGAGTTTCTGATAAGAGGTGAACTTTTCCGCCATATCTTCGGCCTTGAGAACGGCAAACTTTTGATAAAGTCTCGCCGCGTTCTTGATAGTGTGACAAGTGAAAGAAGTGATATTAATAGGCATGATATGACCTTTCCCGCGCTAAAGCGCGCATATAGTTTTTAGAGGGGCTGAGGGGATTATCCCCTCAGCATAACACCGCGACAACCTCGCCGTTCATGCAAGCATGGACGTCATATTCCACGCCCTTATAGACGTCGGAATAGAGGTAAGTCCAGTCCTCACCAAGGACATAAGATAAGGGCTTGACAGGGAGAACACCGTCGAGAAGAGTTTTGATAGTAGACATAATGTGCCTTTCTGCGCTAACGCGCTAACGTGTGTGTATGTGATTGCCCCGCAAGGGGCGAGGGCGCAAGGCCCTCACTTATTCGCGGTGGTGGGGAGCACCTGAGCGGCGCGGGCAGTCGCGGCCTTGGGATACTTGCGCAGACATTCCGCGTACAAGGCGGGCGCTTTAGTCTTAAAGGCTTTCGTGTCAAGGCCGCCCGCGTTCATACCACCGGCGCGAATCTGCACGGTGTACTTGTTTTCGGCGGTGTAAACCGTCGTGCCGGTCAACTCGCTATCGGCGCGAAATTCCGCTTTAAGCTCTTCAATACGCGCACTCAATTTTTTGTACTGTTCGGACAGCTCGCACAGTTCAATGATTTTGTTGTCGGTCATAGTTAAAAACCCCTTGTAATGTATTTGCTGTTCGGCGCTTGCGCCGTTCAGCATGGTTACATGGTAGCAGATTCGACCACGGAATACAAGTGGCGGATTGCACAAAAGTTTCTGTTGGCGGGGGTCTGTTTTTGTGCAGCTCGACGAGCGCGGTTCGCTCGTAGTATACCTTTGCATTATTACCCAGCAGAGAATGAATAAAACCTGCATGGGGCGGGGTGTATTTCGGGAAAAATAAATTTTTATTCATCGTTTTTTCTTTTGTCTGGACAAAACACAATCTAAATCAATTTTCAATTTCAAATCACGAAAATAACAAATCAATTTTCAATTTCAAATCACGAATTGATTACAATTTCTTCTTTCTACCTCTTTTGGGCTTCTCACCCCACATAAGAGTATATAATCCAGCAGTAGCAGAATAAGTAGCTTTCTGCTGATATTTCTTGGCAGCTGCCTTAAGTGGATTCAGTGGTTTCCGCATTTAATTTTTCCTCCATATATTCAATTAATTTATCTTTATATTTACAACTATTAATGTATTTATTAATAGTATCTATATCATATTTTTCCATTAAATGCTCTAATACATATTTATATTTGTTTAATTGATATTCTTTTTGCTCTTCCTTAGTACTTAATTGAGCCTTTTCCGCGTCTGATAAAGGTCTGTAAGTAATTGTTCTTGATCCATTATCCTTTTGCTCAATACGTATTGTTTTAAACAATTTCCAATCTCTTACAAAAGGATCTTTATCTCTTGTTGCGTTAAAATATTCTTGTTCTAATCTAAATATTACCGCGTCTATTCCTCTTACTTCAAAAGGCTGGTTCCGCCCCATTTTCAATATCCTCCCATTCAAATGTTCCATCATCTAATTCATACACAAATGCTTGTTTATAAAATAATGAAACAATTCCATCATTTGTAATTCCTTTTGGACTATTTTCCGCGCTATGAAAACAATTATAAACAATTAATCCTTGCGTTTCATATCGCGAAAAATCTACTGCTCTTCCCTCAAAATCATAATTATAAAATATATTTAACAATAGCATACATTCATATTGCGCGATCGGCCATTTATTTAATTCTTTTTGTTGGTTTTCCATTTTCTAATATAGCACCCAGAAAGCTTTTCTATATAACCATAAAAAAAGGAGTGATGCTACTAACGCACAACTCAATATTACAATAAAAACAGTTTTCATAAATACTCCTTTTCTTTTTTCTTATAATGAGTATAATATAAATATAGACTGGAGGTAAAAAATGATAAAACTTGATTATTCTTTACAAACTCCAGAAGAAAGAAATCAATTAGTCGAACAAATTTTGGCTGATAATCCAGATCCGCCTGAGAAATATTTAGAAATTTTAGCAGACTATTTGGTTCTTTGTATGGAGAAACAAGAAAAAAAGGAGAAAAAATTATTAACTGATAACCGTATGGCAACAGTTAATAAACGTGAAACTTCTTTTGAAGGTCTTGTTTCCCAACTTGAAAATGGCGAAGATGGAATTTATAATTTAATTACAGATAATAGAAATACAATATTTCAACCACATATTACAATTACAAAAAAAGATTTAGAAGAAATACCAAGTTTAAATTAGTTAAGAGAAGCCATTAATGTTTGGGAGGCTAAATTAAAAGTAACAGAAGGTAAAGATGCTTTTGTTATTAAAAAGGCTCTTATTGAAATGCGTAAAGATTAGTATGTTATGAAAAATGCTTATCGTCGTCCAATAGTGCCTACAAAATTAACCAGATCAAAGTCTTATATTCCATTAGATGATAAAACATTTATTTTTGATGATGATGGTTTTCCCATTCCCGATGGAATTAGTTTATTAAGACCTGAAATATGTTCTGCGGTTTTATGTAATTATTCCCGACTAAAACAAGATAGTTGGGGCGAATACGATAAAGATTTATGGTATTTAATGGAGGATTTTGATAAGCTTTGTGATAAAGCTTTAGCTAATTATCCTCTTTATGATAGAATTGTTGAATATAAAATTGATGGTTTACAAAATATTGACATTCAAGAGAAAATACAAATGGAATTTGGTATTAAGCATAGTCTTGAATATATTTCAAGTTTATGGCGTAATAAAATTCCAAAATTAATAGCTTCAACCGCAGAAGATGAATATTTAGATAATTATTACTTAAATATTGAAAAAGGTAAATATAAAAAATGTAGTCGTTGCGGTAAAATAAAATTAGCTCATAATAAATATTTTAGTAAAAATAAAACAAGTAAAGATGGCTTTTATAGTATTTGTAAAAGTTGTCGAAATTCTAAGGCCAAAAAATCTTAATGTTGTCCTTTTGTTTATAATAAATAATTGAAAGGAGAATTTTTTATTTATGGCTGAAACATATTATTGCGAAAAATGTAATCGCACAATGAATGGCACGGAATTTTATTCATCTAATAATTTAGAAAAATATCCTAATGATGGTAAATTTCCTATGTGTAAAAAATGTATGACAATGCACGTCGATAATTGGAATCCTGATACTTATTTATGGATTTTACAAGAAGCGGATGTTCCTTATGTTCCCGATGAATGGAATAAACTAATGGAAAAGTATGGGCGCGATCCGCAGTCTATGACCGGTATGACGATTCTTGGACGTTATTTGTCAAAAATGAAACTCAAATAGTTTAAAGATTATCGTTGGAAAGATACTGAATTTTTACAATAGATGGCGAATAATAAATTAGAGCAAACTATGAAACGTCAAGGATATGACGCTCAATAGATCGCAACCGCTATTGAAAAAAGTTCAATCGCTATTCCAGAAGGAGAATTAAAAGAACCGGTTTATGCTCCACCACCTAATGCTCCAGTGGAAGATTATTTCGCACAATAGAGCGGTGAAGTGGAACAAGATTTAGATTTAACTGACGAGGACCGCACTTATTTAAGACTTAAGTGGGGCAAAACTTATAAACCTGAAGAATGGGTTAAACTTGAATAGCTATATGAAGAAATGATGGCTTCATATGATATTCAAGGAGCCGGACATAAAGATACGCTAAAATTAATATGTAAGACATCTTTAAAGGCAAATCAATTGATCGATATTGGTGATATTGAAGGTTTCCAAAAGATGAGCAAAGTATATGACAGCTTAATGAAGTCTGGTAAATTTACGGCCGCTCAAAATAAAGCGGAATCTGGCGAGTTTGTTGATTCTATCGGAGAATTAATTGAACTCTGTGAAAAAGAAGGATATATTGAAAGGTATTATGTTGAATAGCCGCACGATAAAGTGGATTTAACTATTCAAGATATGTAGCGTTATACTCGTACTCTTATTGAAGATGAAACTAATATTAGCACAATGGTAGAAAAAGCTTTGCGTGAAAATGCTAAAGAAGATGAAGAAAAAGCAAAGAACGCAGAAAGTGATATCGTTGATGATGCTGATTTAAGTATTGAAGAACTTGAAAAAACTATTAAAGATAGTGATTACGCGGATTTTGAGGATTTTAAAGAATAGGAATCTGCGCAAGATAATGAGTTCTTATAGAGTTTGGATAAATAATGGCATTACAAGATTTATTATAGTTAAGTGATAGTCGCAGAAAAATAGGTCTATCACCTGAACGAGTAGAAGCGGTAATGCCTACTATCCGCAAATACGTTGCCTTTTGGAGAGAATATCCTGATTTATTTGTAGACTTTATGGTGCGAGGAAGACGCACTGAAATAAAAGATGGAGAATTTAATTTCTATTTTTATTAGAGAGTATTTCTTCGTTCTGTTATGCGTTATCAATATGTTTACGCGGTTTTCCCTCGTGCTTATTCTAAATCATTTTTGTCTGTTATGGCATTAATGATTAGATGTATTTTATATCCTGGCGCACATTTGTTTGTTACTTCTGGAGGTAAAGAGCAAGGCGCTAGCATTCTTCATGATAAAGTTCAAGAAATATGTGAACTTATTCCAAGTTTTAATCGAGAAATTGATTGGAGTCGAGGAAAAACTCTTGAAGGAAAAGATAAAGTTAGATATGTATTTAAAAATGGTTCTGTGTTAGATAACCTCGCGGCTCGCGAAAGTACTCGTGGTTAGCGTCGTCATGGTGGATTAATGGAAGAATGTGTTGGTATTGATGATGCCATTCTTCGTGAAGTTATTATCCCCGTTATGGCAATTTCTCGTAGAGCAAAAGATGGTACTACTAATGAAAAAGAGCCATTAAATAAATCACAAATCTATATTACTACTGCTGGTTATAAGGGCACCTTCCCTTATGATAGACTTATTGGTTTCTTAGTTCGTATGGTGACTTAGCCTGATCGTTGTATGGTATTAGGCGGAACGTGGCGAACTCCTGTCGCGGTAGGATTACAAAGTAAGACATTTATTACCGACCAAAAGAATGAAGGAACTTATAATGAAGCTTCATTTGAACGTGAATATGAATCTAAATGGTCGGGAACGGTAGAAGATGCTTTCTTTAATGGAGAGCATTTTGATAGAAATAGAAAATTATTATAGCCTGAGTATGAAGCTTCTGGACGCGCGGGCGCGCAAGCTTATTATGTGCTTTCTGTAGATGTAGGTCGTAAAGGATGCGATTCAGTAGTATGTGTATTTAAAGTGACTCCTCAAGCACAAGGTCCTGCTATTAAGTCATTAGTAAATATGTATACTATGGCGGACGACCATTTTGAAGATTAGGCTATTAAATTAAAGAAATTGTTTTATAAATATAAGGCTAGAACATTGGTTATAGATGGTAATGGCTTAGGTATTGGACTTTTGGATTATATGGTAAAATCTCAAAATGATGAAGACGGTGAATTTTTACCAGACTTTGGTGTTGAGAATGATGATGAAGGATATTATAAAAAATACCGCACACCAAATACTTAGTTTGATGCTATGTATGTAATTAAAGCAAATGCTCCTATAAATACAGAATGTCACGCTAATGCTTAGACTCAATTACAAGCGGGTAAAGTAAAATTCTTAATTGATGAAAGAACTGCTAAAGAAAAATTATTAGCTACTCAAAAAGGTTCAAAAATGACTCCTGAACAAAGGGCAGAATATTTAAAACCATTTACTTTAACCTCCATATTAAAAGAAGAAATGATGAATTTACGCGAAGAAAATGAAGGTATTAATATTATCTTAAAACAGGCAAATCGCGGAATTCGTAAAGATAAATTTTCGGCTTTTGAATATGGATTATATTATTTAAAACTTGAAGAAGATAAAAAGAAAAAACGTAAAAAGTTTAATGCGGCTGATTGGTGCTTTTTAAATTAAGGAGGGTGGAAAATGCGTGCTTCAAGAGGAGAAATTAAAATTGAAGAAATCTTAGAAGAAGCAGGACTGCCTTTTAAAATGGAATATATTTTTCCAGATTTAAAAAGCCCAAGCGGGCGTCCGCTTCGTTTTGATTTTGTTATATTTGATGATGATGGAAAAATTGATTTCATTATTGAATATTAGGGAAAATAGCATTATGAAGCCAGTTCTAAATTTGGCGGAAAACGCGGTTTATACCAATAGCAATATAATGACAATCAAAAAAGACGTTTTTGCGCTTTACATGATTTTAGATTAATAGAGATTCCATATACCGACGAAAACCTTATTTCTTATGATTATATAATGAAATTAGCAGGTTATTAAAGGAGGTGGAACTTTGGATACGCAAGATCGTAATGATTAGATTCATGCTAAAGGTTTTGATATTTATAATGGTCGTTATGAATATAATTATAATGATACTATGGATTACGCCAATAGAAAAATAAAAGTTGGTACAAAAACTTTAGATGATGCTATTTTAAAACTTGGTGATTATAGTAAAATTAGATATCCAGGTCAAAATCGTATTATTACAAAACCTGATGTGCTTCGTGCCCTTGCGGAAAGAGATTTAAATGCTTTGCGATATATTTCTAATTTTTATTATGATATAAGTGGTGTATATCAACGAGTATGTAATTATGTTGCTTTTCTATATCGCTATGATTGGTATATTGCGGCCGAGACATATGATGATAATGTAAAAGAAGAAAAAGTTTTAAAAGATTTTTATAAAATGTTGAACTATTTCGATAATAGTTATATTAAAAAGATTTGTGGAGATATTGCTTTACAAGTCGTTAAAAATGGATGTTATTATGGATATATAGTTCCTTCAGAGAAAAATTTAATTTTACAAGAATTACCAGTTAGATATTGTAGAACACGCTATAGTGTAAATAACACTCCTGTTGTTGAATTTGATATGCGGTTTTTCGATACTTTTAGAGATATGAATTATCGTTTAAAAGTATTAAAATTATTCCCAGAAGAATTTGCTAAAGGTTATGTTTTATATAAGCAAGGAAAACTTGCTTTAGAAGAAGCGGTCGGATGCCAACACACAGGCAGTTGGTATGTTCTTGAACCAGAAAATTGTGTTAAGTTTAATATTAATAATAGTGATATTCCTATTTTTGTAAACTCTATCCCAACGATTATGGATTTGGATGCCGCGCAGGACCTTGACCGCAAGAAACAAATGTAGAAATTACTTAAAATTTTAGTCCAAAAGCTTCCAATGGATAAAAATGGCGATTTGATATTTGATGTTGATGAAGCCAGAGATATTCATAATAATGCAGTTTAGATGTTATAGAGGGCTATTGGAGTAGATGTTTTGACTACATTTACTGATGTAGATTCTATTGATATGTCTGATAAGAATACTACAACGACTACTGATGATTTAGCAAAAGTTGAACGTAGTGTTTATAATTCATTAGGTATCTCATAGAATTTATTTAATACTGATGGTAATATGGCTTTAGAGAAATCTGTATTAAATGATGAATCTACAATAAGAAGTTTAATTTTATAGTTTAATATATTCTTTAATAGGATTATTGAAAAAAAGAGTAGTAATAAAAAATATAATTTTAGATTTTATTTATTAGAAACTACTTAGAATAATTATCAAACACTTTCTAAAATGTATAAAGAACAAGCGCAAATGGGACAATCAAAATTATTGTCTTAGGTTGCTCTTGGACATTCATAGAGTTTTATTCTTAATGCGGCTCATTTTGAAAATGAGATTCTACATTTAAGTGAAATTATGATTCCTCCTCTTATGAGTTCTACTATGGGTAGTGAAGATATTTTGGGTTTAAAAGGTTCATCATCTAATAATAAAACTCAAAATAATTCAGGAAGTTCAGGTTCTGGAACTGCTAAAGCTTCTAATGGTGAAGCGGGGCGCCCGGAAAAACCTGATGATTAGAAAAGTGAAAAAACTATTCAAAATAAAGAAGCAATGAAGTAAGGAGGATTTATGAAACATACAAGTATTAAATTAAATACACCTTGTGAGTTTATAAATATAACTCCTATAAATCCTTTAATTTCTAAATGCCAAATTAAGGTTTGTTATGTAGATGATAAACCTAACCGCAATAAAAGTGTAATCACTAAAGAAGTAGCTACTAAAATGGCTAATAGCCTTCCTGGTAGTCCTATTGTTGGTTTTTTTAATGAAAATACCGAAGATTTTGAAGAACATAATAGGATAATTGAATTATCTAATGGCGAATTTAGGATGAGAGATAATACTCGTCCTTATGGTTTTGTAGATCTTGGAGCTAAAGTTTGGTTTTAGAAATTTTTGGATGATGGTGTTGCCGAACGTGAGTATTTAATGACTGAAGGCTATTTGTGGACTGGTTAGTATCCTGAGTGTAAACGTGTAGTTAATAAAGGGAATAATCAATCTATGGAATTAGATGAAAAAACATTAAATGCTACGTGGGCAAAAGATAGTAATGGAAAGCCTTAGTTTTTTATTATAAATGAGGCAATTATTTCTAAACTTTGTATTTTGGGAGAAGAAAATGAACCTTGTTTCGAAGGCTCTCAAATCAATGTGAATTTTTCATTCGATGATGGTTTTAAGAACACTTTGTTCTCCATGATGAATGAACTTAAAGAATTTATGAAAGAAGGAGGAGCCAAAGTGTTTACACAATACGCTGTTAATATTGGCGACAATTTGTGGAATTCTCTTTATTCTTATATTGAGAATAAATATCCTGTCGAACCAAAGAATTATTGTTCTGTTTATCGTATTGAGGGTATTTGCGAAGATGGCGAACAAAAGTTTGCTGTTTTGAAAAATAAACAGGACGAAAAGTATTATCGTATGGATTTTTCTCTTGAAGCAGAGAATTTCGTTCCTTCTGATACTTTGATTGAAGTAGCTGATTATACTCCTGCGGCTGAGCCTCAGTTCGCTCTTAATGCCGTAGAGGATTTTGAAAATGAGTATGCTTCAAAGAAAAAGGCTGAAGAAGAGGACAAAAATAATAAATCAAATGATCCTAATGGTGAAAATAAACCAGAGGGCAATAATAATAAAAAGGATCCTGATAAGGGCGATCCCTCTAACAAGTCTGGTGAAGACGGCAATGGTGAGGATGATAAAAAGAAAAAGAAGAATTATTCTCTTGAAGATGTCGTTGAATATATTGAGCTCAAAGCTCAGTATGATGAATTACAGACTAAGTTCGCGGCTCTTGAAACTGAAAATAATAGCTTGAAAGAGCAACTTGCTCCACTTGCTGAATTTAAAAATGCCGCAGAGAAGAAAGATAAAGAAGATATGATTGCTAAATTCTATATGCTTTCTGATGAAGATAAGGCTGATGTTGTTGAAAATATTGATAAATATTCTCTTGATGATATTGAAGCTAAGTTATCTGTTATTTGTGTTCGCAACAAGGTGAGTTTCGACCTTGACGAAAATAATAAACCCAATGGTGCTACTACTTTTAATCTGAATAATGGTTCAGAAGATGATGATGATATGCCCGCTTGGGTGAAGGCGGCTTTTGCTACCGCCAACAAAAATTAATAAGGAGGACATACTAAATGTTTAAAGACTTTTTGAATAAGAATCTTCCTATTAAGTCTCAGGCAAAGTATGTTGAGTTTGGTTACGGTCAGGTCGAGCCTAATCACCTTTCCGCGCAAAGAAACGCTCAAATCTACGCTCAACTTCCTGCCAATAAAGACATTGAGATTCTTGAAAACGGTCAGTTTGTAAAGTATGACTATGCTGCTAATGATAATGGTATTGGCGAAGTCAACTTCACTGGCGAAGGTGAATGGATGCTCGTTTATAACGAGATTAAGCTTTATCGCGATCATTATGATGGCAGTAAACAGTGGGATTGCGAATTTGCTATGCTTAAAGATGACTATCAGGCTCGTGTTTATAGCCCTTATGATTGGGAGCATGTTGAAGTCGAGTATGGTGGACGTTTCTGGAATGGCGTTGATGAAAAGGGTCAGACCTATAAGGTAATCGATCAGACTGTTTCCGCTGATCAGGGTCTAAAGACTGTTACTATTGCTGGTCGTGTTTATGACGTTGTTGATAATAAGTTCACTTACGATGGTAATGAATATACTCTTGATGATAATCATCAGACTACTACTAAAGTTCCTGTAAAGTATTATTATGATAAGGTTCTCACCGATGTTCCTGACATGTATGAAATGAATTGGACTAATGATCCATATCATAAGTTAGGTATTTATCACGAGAAGTTTATGGAATCTGGTACTTCTATGGTTCCTCGTGTATTCAAGACCATGATTGGTGATCTTTATACTACTAATATGGTTAATGAAGATACTCTTGCTGTTGGAGATAAGCTTTCTCCTTCTGCTGCTACAAAGGGTATTCTTAGCAAAACTGGTGACGATTCAATGACCTGGCAGGTTGTTAAAGTTTATACTATGCCTGATGGTCAAAAAGGCGTCAAGGTAATGCGTATTAAGTAAGAAAGGAGAAAAGGATAATGTTAGATAAAAATAATTTAATTGCTCTTATGAAGCAAGTTGCTAAGGCTGATCCTTCTGCTCCTGTTGCTTATAGTTATGAGGGAAAAAATCTTAGTTATGAAGCCTTAAATGAAACTCTTCGTAATGAAATGAATGAGTTGGCTGGTACTTATGCTCTTTATCGTGAAAATAAGAATCTTATTTTCTCCATGATCGAGCAAACTCTTGATGAGGTTCTTCCTAAGAAAGTTATTCAGCAATACGATCAGTTTGCTGAGGTTAAGACTTTCGCTCAGGGTGATAAGCCTATTTTCCGTCGTCCTCTTAATAACCGTGCTCGTGCTAAGCAGTTTGTAACTCGCGTTGGTCTTGCTGGTATTTACGAAGTTTTCAAGCTCGGACCTAAAGAGAATGAAGCCTTCGAGGTACGTACTAGCGCTATCGGTGGAGCCGCTCAGATCGGTTTCGAAGAGTTCCTCGATGGTCGTGTTGATTTCGGTGAAGTAACCAAGATCATCATGGATGGTATGGATGAACTTATTTATAAAGAAGTTGCTGCTGCTCTTAGATCTTCCATCAATCAGCTTCCTCCTGCTAACCGCGTTGCGGCCGCTGGATTTGATGAAGCTGCTATGGATCGTTTGATTACTATTGCTTCTGCTTATGGTACTCCTACTATTTATTGTACTTATGAGTTCGCTGTTAAGATGATTCCTCATGAGGCTTGGAGATATACTGAAGCTATGAAGAATGAGCTTTGGAATAATGGTCGTCTTGCTACCTACAAGGGCACTAAGGTTATTATTCTTGAGCAAGGCTTTGAAGATGAAACCAATACTCGTAAGGTTATTGATCCTGGTTATGCTTGGGTTATTCCTACGGGCGCTGATGGTAAGCCTGTAAAGATTGCTTTCGAAGGCGGTACTATTGTTGACGAGTTCAATAATTATGATCGTTCTCGTGAGATTCAGGTTTACAAGAAGGTTGGCGTAGTTTGTATGCTTGCTAACAACATCTGTGCTTATGTTGATACTTCACTTCTTGGTCAGATGTATACTTGGAATTATGATGGAGTCACCGGTAAGGTTATCACTTATGATGGCCGTCTTGATGGCACTGTTTAATTTAATATAAATTATTCCATGGGGAGAAGGGATTAAACTCCCTCTCCCCATATTTTTGTTTTATGAGTAAAAGGAGAAATTGAATAATGATTAATAATGAAGATATTTATAATGTAAAAAATAGAAGCACTAGTGTAGTTGTTTATACTATTCCTGATACTAATTTACGCCGTGAATTTGCGCCCGGCGAGACTAAGCGCATTCCATTTGGGGAATTAGAGAAGTTGACTTATCAAGCGGGTGGCCGCGAATTGATTGCTAATTTTTTACAGATTTTAGAGCCAGAAGTAACTCATACTCTTAACGTTCATACTGAACCTGAATATAATATGTCAGAGCAGCAAGTTGCTGATTTAATTCTTAATGGCTCATTAGATGCTTTTTTAGACGCTCTTGATTTTGCTCCTATTGGAATTATTGATTTAATCAAGAATTTGTCTGTTAGCCTTCCTATTACTGATATTAATAAGCGTAGAGCTTTGAAGGAAAAAACTGGGTTTGATGTTGATAAGGCTATTGCTAATGATATCGCTAGTAAAGAAGAAGATACTATTGTAGAGAAAGAACCTGCGGCTAAGCGTCGTGTAGTAAGAGAAGAACCTGTTACTCAAGGTCGTCGCACAAGCGGTTCTGGATATAAAGTAATTAATAAAACCGAGGAAACTTCCTCCAAGAAATAATTTATAGGAGGGCGATTAAGTGGGAACATTATTCTCAACTGTTTATAATCGCTTTCTTAACAAGGTTACTGATGATATGTATCTGGAATTAACTCCCGAAGATACTCTAAGAGATTTATAGAATCTTATAATAGATGCTATTCCTGGATTTGAATTTCCGCGAAAAAATCTTTTAGATTATAACTTAGACGTTGCTACTATTAATGAATCTGATGCTACGCCTGATGATTTCATTGTAGGAACAGTATGGGGAGAGCTTCCAGAACCGGGTGAAGAACCTCAAGTTTTAGTTGATAGATCCAGTTTTAATTGTGATCTAACTGAAGAAGAAATTAATATTCTAGCTATTTTAATGATGTGTGGTTGGACGCAAAGACAAGTCACTTCAATTGAGAACACTCGAATGAAATATAGTGGCTCTGATTTTAAATTTACTTCTTAGGCAAATCATTTATCTAAATTATTAAATTTGTTAGGTGAATGCCAAAGATAGTCTCACCATATGTAGCGTTTATATAAACGTAGACGCTTAAATGATAAAGGTGAGTATGAATCTAACTGGGATGTATTTAAAAGTCGATATGATTACTAAGTATAATTTTGATATTCCAGTAGAAAGTATAAAAGTCAATTGTTTGCGCTTAACCAACCAATTATGGAAATTAATTCCAATGCGCGAAAACAATGAAGATTGGCATAAATAGTTAGAAACTGTTATAAATGAAATTGTGGGGTTTAGTGTGATTTTTAACGCTGAACCCCTTTATTTATAGTTATTAAACAAACTTGAGGGATTACAGAATCAAGATACTGATTTTAATTTTTATCGTAAGACTGTTTTTGAAACAATTAGTCTTTTATAGGAGATAAATTATGGCATCAGGGTTTGATTATAGTAGTAAGCAACCTTTTAGATTACAACAAGGTCGCTTAGGGATTTATGATAAACCACCCTTTGAAGGTAGCCCTGTTGAAGGCGTTAATTATACAGCGGTTCGGCTCGGTCAAATGGGCGGAAACCGCCAACAAGAACGTATGATTTTATCTAAGCGCAGAAGTTTAGATAGAGCAGTATGGAATTCATACCAAGCCGCGGAAATTATTAAATAGGACGCGGAATATAAAAAGCCTATTAGATGTTTGATTAATCCTAATAAATTAAAATAGGATTATGATGATAAGATTTTGTCTGTTGGAAATGAATATTAGTTTAAGCCAGGAGATATTTTTGAATGGTGTGGAACTAATACTTATTGGATTTGCTATCTTTAGGATTTGACTGAATTAGCTTATTTTAGAGGGGATATTAGAAAATGCTCTTATAAGATAAATTGGGTAGATAATGGAGAGAAAAAATCTACTTATGCAGCAATTCGCGGTCCAGTAGAAACGAAAATTGATTATATTTAGAAACATGAAATTAGCGTGGATCGACCTAATTATTCATTAAATATTTTAATGCCTAAAAATAAAGATACTTTAAGTTATTTTAGACGTTATACTAAATTTTATTTAGATAGTTAGGATGAAGGAGATAATTTAATTTGTTGGCGCGTTGAAGCTGTAGATTCCATAGGCATGCCTGGCATTTTGGAAGTCAATGCAACTGAATATTATATTAATGAGTAGGAAGATAATTTAGATGATAAGACTGTTGGTTCTTTAATTGCGGAACCAGTTGATCCGAATCCTACGACAACTGATATTATAGGGGAAACGTTTATTTTCCCAAAGAAAACTTATACTTATTATTTTGATGGTAAGGTTGCTTTAGAGTGGAGAATAGAGAATAATAAAAAGTTGCCAGTTTCTTTAAAAGTTATTAAAGAGGCTAAAAAGCCAACAGTTGAAGTAAGTTGGACTTCTGGATATAGTGGATAGTTTGACTTATGTTATGGAGATTATAAAAAAACAATTGTAGTTCAATCATTGTTTTAAGGAGTAAAAGGTGTTATGAAAATTAATGGTGTAAATTTACCTAAATCAAGTTTTCTTTCTGTTGAAAAAGATTTAGAAATTGTTGTAAAGCATCTTTGTAAAAATGAAAGACTTAAACGTTTATTATACTATACGACAAAAGATGCTATTGATAAACCGGATTTAAATGATGAGCAGATGATTCAATTATTTAATAAAAATATTAAAATAATTCCTAAACTTTATGTTGATGGAAGTGTATTAAATTATATCATTATTAATTTTGATAATTTTGTTTAGAGTGAAAATCCAGAATTTAGAGATAATATTATTGAATTTGATATTGTGTGTCATTATGATTAGTGGCATTTAAAAGATTATCAATTACGCCCTTATCGCATTGCTGCTGAAATTGACAGTATGATAGATAAAACACATTTAACCGGTATTGGTAAGTTAGAGTTTCTTGGTGCTAATCAAATTATTTTAACTGATGAATATGCTGGTTTATGTCTTATGTATCAAGCAGTCCATGGTGAAGAAGATAAGAAATTTATGCCAAATCCTAATGACGAGGAAAGATTTATAGAAGATTTTAAAAAAAGAACTGAAAAATAATGGATATTAGACTTGGTTTAATGACTGGTATTGATTTGCCAATACCTGAATTAGAAGCTACTATTCATTAGCCATCTATAAAAGAGATTTCTTTTATAGGTGAAAAAGATCTTTTCTTGGGGATTTAGTGTTTATGTATTGATAAAAACATAATAGAGAATTCGGGCGAAAGTCTTTTAAGAGAAACAAATAATTTTTAGATATTTATGACAATGATGAAAGAAAAAGAGATGGCCGATAAAAAACAAGCATCTATGCAGGTTCTTACATTATTGTTTCCAAAGCAAAATGTTTTATTTACCCCTAGGTCAATTGTTTTACAAGGTGACCCGCAAATAATGATTGACGAAAGCAATTTTAATATATTACAAGAATATATTAAAGAAATATTTTGTTTTAAGTCTAATGCTTCGCAAGAAATGGGATTTAACCCTGGAAATGCGGCCGCGAAAAAGATAGCCGATAAATTAATGCGAGGTAGACAACGTGTCGCTGAATTAAATGGCACGGCTAATGCTAGTATATTTAGTTAGTATCTTTCAATGCTTACTGTAGGTCTTGATTCAATGTCTTTACAGGATTTAATGGATTTAACAATGTTCCAACTCTATGACCTTGTTGAAAGATATCAACTTTATATTAATTGGGATATTGATATCCGGTCTAGATTAGCAGGGGCGAAACCTGATAATAAACCGGATAACTGGATGAAAAATATCCATTAAATTTTTTAAGGAGGAAAAAAACCTATGAAATTTGGTGTACGCGAAATTTGCGATGTCGTTTTAAAGGCAAAGGCTAATCAAAAGATTGGTAATAAGCAATTTTATAAGAATGAGCCAGTTATTTATTTCGACACTTTAAAGACTTCCAGTATGGAAGGCGCTGCTACCACCGTATACGCACAGGGCGGTCGTGGTAATACTAACTTAGTCGCATGGGAAGGCGAGCGTACTGTTACCTTCACAATGGAAGATGCTCTTATTTCTCCTGAAGGTTTCATGATTCTTTCCGGTGCTGGTCTTATTGAGGCTTCTCCTGATAATAAGATTAAGCAACATATTACTCAAACTGTTGATAAGAGTAAAGATATTGTCCCTGCCAATGATAAGAAAGAAATTAAAACAGATGGTTTGATTATCCCTGTTTCTTATGTTCCTTATCTTGATAACGAGCATAAAGATGATGACTATGTTTATGTTTTCTTTATGAAAGATGGCGAAATTATTTCTGAGCCTTATTTGGCACACGAAGGAGTCGTTGAGGGAGACGCTGGTTTTAGTGTTACTGTAAAAGGATTTGCTCGCGCTTCTGGAGAAGCTTATACTGCTAATGATTTGGAAGCTGATTATGCTAAATGCGACTCTGTAATGGTTGATTACTACACTGAGCGTGAATCTGGTGCTAAGCAGATTGAAATTACTGCTGATAAATTTGGTGGTAACTATTATCTTGAAGCTTCTACTTTATTCCGTAATCAAGACGGTGTAGATATGCCTGCTGAATTTATTATTCCTAACTGTAAGATTCAGTCCAACTTTAATTTCACAATGGCTTCTTCTGGTGATCCTTCCACTTTCACCTTTACTATGGATGCATTCCCTGATTACACTCGTTTCGATCATAGTAAGAAAGTTTTGGCTGCTATTCAGATTATTGAAGAAGACGAAACAGTTGACAACGATATTCGTAGAAAGACCGCTGCTAATAGCACTACTGTTATTGGGGGCTAATTGATATGGTTGTAAAAGGTCCAGTAAAACGTACTCCACCGAAACAGCCTAAAAAAGAATCTACTAAAAAGCAGCCAAAAGTAGAAAAGGCTGTATTAAAGAAAGAGCCTATTAAACCTATTGAAGAAGTAGTTCTTCAAGAGGAAGATGAGGTAAGTAAGATTTTATCTGAATTAGATAAAAAAGATTAATTAATGGGAGAGAATAGAAATATTCTCTCCCATTTTTTTGTTATGCGGAAAAGGAGGATTTATGAATTCATTATAGAGAAGTATTAAGGCGAGTCCGCGAGAAATGAATACTTAGGATTTTTTAAAAAAATCCTATGATTATACAAAAAGAAGTATGAGTCAAAAGTTGCATGCGAGAGGAACTCAAGAGAAGCAAGCAAAAAAGCTTGAAGAATTTTTTAGAAGTATTCAAAACCGGCAACAAGGAAATGTAATTCAAGATGCTCAGATGGCAGAATTATTAGACTCTTTAGAATAGATTAATCCAGATTTATTTTCTTCAATGAATTTTTTATTTAATATTCCTAAAAATTTGGATAATAATGATTCTCGTGGCAAATATTTTGAAAATGTAGTGGCCGAAGCGGTGGCAACGGCGGAAAATTATTTTGCAGGTAACAAAAACATGACTATTACAAGTGCAAGTAAAAAAGCTGGAACAGGGCAAGTTAATGTTATTGATTTATCTAAAAATATTGATGATGATATTAAGAATTTAATGGGCGATATATATAAAAAAGCAGGAGATTAGATTAAAAAAGATGTTTAGAATTCTATTTCAACAATGAGAGGAGTATCGGGTAAAACTGATATTATAGGAATATAGCAAACTTATACTATATAGTAGAATTCTCATTATCAAATAGACGAGGACCTTTACGATGCTTTACTAAATGCTACTTTTACTGCAAAAAATTATATGTCTAATACTTAGATTGAGCTAGGATCGACAAATCCTTTTCGCGTTTTTATGACTATGATTCCTCTTGGTGGGGCTTCTAGTAAAATACAAAGATATTATCGTATGTTAGGTTGTAAATAGAGACACTATCCTAAAGAGCACCCTGACGCTCCTAAATATTTTTATAGATTAAGAGCAATTTATGAATTAACAGGCGGAAAATCTAATTATGTAGATACTGTATTGAATAAATTGATTGGTGGTAATTATACTAAATTTTTAGTATTAAATTTAAATGGAACAATTAAAGTTATTCCAACTATAACTGTAGTAAAAGAACTTATTGATAATATTGATGATGATTATTTTAATGGAGATATAAGTTGGGAAAAAGCTTTGTATGGACGTATTAGAATTAATCAAAGTAAATTTTAGAACCTTTAAGAAAATTGACTAAATAAAAAATTTTTTGTATAATATAATAAAGAGTAAAAGGAGGCTAATTATGGCTAAAATTTCATATAATAAATTAGGAATCACTAAGGATGAACTTAATAAAGTTCAAACTGTTGAATATAATGATTAGACTATTGAAGTAAAGCAATATCTTCCTATTGCGGAAAAAAGTGAATTAATTACTCGTGTATTGAATAATTCAGTAGATGAAAATACTGGATATTATAATCTTTTAAAACTGGATATGAATCTTGGTTTAGAGATTGTTTATGCTTATAGTAATATTTCATTTACTGAAAAGCAGAAGGAAGATCCAATGAAGCTTTATGATATGCTTAATGCTTCTAAAGTGCTTAATCTTATTATTGGTCTTGTGCCTGATGGAGAGTTTTATTATTTAAATAAAACAACTCACGAAATGGCTAGTAATATTGTGGCATATCGTAATTCTGCGATGGGTATTATGGAAGCAATTTCTGCGGATTACAGCAATTTAAATTTGGATGCGACTGATATCCAAAAGAAGTTAAATGATCCAGATAATATGGCTTTATTGAAAGACGTGCTTACTAAATTGGGCTAATTAAATTAGTTAATACTACTATTTTTTGAAAAATAATAGAGTGATGGGGATAAGAGTGTAATTGCTCTTATCCCCGTTTTATTTTTATATAAAGATAAAACTTGGAGAGAAAGGAGATTTCTATGGCTAAACAATTAAATAGTTATTAGGTTAATTTACAATTTACTGCTGATTCTAAATAGGCTCAACAGCAATTAAAAGATTTACAAGAATAGCTTAATAATTTAACAAAAAATGTTAGCAGCTATGGTAATTTAAGTTTATCACAAGAGATTCAAAAAGCTTTGCCCTATGTTAGTGAATTACAAGGAATGCTAGTTACTTGTCGGACAGAAGCAGGGACTATTGATTTAGGAAAATTTAATCAATCATTAAAGAAAAGCGGAAGAACTATTAGTGAGTATGGAGATTAGTTATAGATTTTAGGTAGAGAAGGTGAATAGGCTTTTGCTAATTTAGCAAAATCTATTTCTACAGCTGAATTGCCTTTAAAAAGAAGTAATGCTTTATTAAAAGAATTCGGAACTACTTTAGCTAATACTGCTCGTTGGCAAATATCTTCAAGTATTTTACATGGATTTATGGGAGCAGTATAGTCTGCTTATTATTATGCTTAGGATTTAAATGAGTCTTTAAATAATATTCGCATTGTAACAGGACAAGATGCTGATTAGATGGCTAAATTTGCTAAATAGGCAAACATTGCTGCTAAAGCTTTAAGTACAACCACGACTGAATATACTGATGCTGCTTTGATTTATTATCAATAGGGCTTAAATGATGAATAGGTAAAAGAACGTACTGATATTACTATAAAAATGGCAAATGTAGCTCGTGAAAGTGCTGAAACTGTTTCGGATCAAATGACTGCTGTTTGGAATAATTTCTATGATGGAAGTTAGTCATTAGAGCATTATGCTGATGCGATGGTACGTTTAGGTGCTGATACTGCGTCTAGCTCTGATGAAATTGCTGGCGGTCTTGAAAAATTCGCGGCTGTTGCTAATACGATTGGTTTAAGTTTTGACAATGCGGCTGCTGTTTTAGCTACCATTACTGCTACTACTCGTCAGAGTGAAGATGTTGTAGGTACTGCTTTAAAAACTATTTTTGCTCGCATTCAAGGTTTAAAGCTTGGTGAGACTCTTGAAGATGGTACTACATTAAATCAATATTCGCAAGCTCTTGAAAAAGTTGGAATTAATATTAAAAATTCTAATGGTGAGTTGAAAGATATGGATAATATCATCGAAGAAATAGGTGATAAATGGGGAACTATTGATAAAGATTAGCAAGTAGCTTTAGCTCAATAGGTTGCTGGTGTTCGTTAGTATACTCAATTAATTGCTTTGATGGATAACTTTGATTATTATAAAGAAAATCTTGAAAGAGCATAGAACGCTGATGGTTCTCTTCAAAAACAAGCAGATATTTATGCTGAATCTTGGGAAGCGGCAAGAGATAGAGTCACAGCTTCTTTAGAGACTATTTATAATTAGCTGTTAGATGATAAAGCTTTTATCCAATTAACTAATGTTTTTTCAAAATTACTAAATGTTATTAGTTAGTTAATTAAAACATTAGGTGGATTGCCTGGAATTCTATCAATTATTGGGACTATTGGATTTAAAGTATTTGGGAATGATATTACAAAATCTATTCAACGAATGATGTATAATATTAAAATTTCTTCTAAAAATGGAATAGATGAAATTGTAAAAATGCGTCAAGAAGCTAACAATAAGTTAAGATCTATTATGGCAGATAATGTTGATTAGGGGCCTGATTATTCTACTCGTAGTGATATTTATACTCAATAGGCTAATTTACAAGATGTTTTAATTTAGAAGCAAAGGGAATTAATTGCTTAGGGAAGTTAGTTAACTGAAGAAGAATAGGCTTAGGCTAAATTTATCATAGATATTAATGAAAAACTTGGGGAAAGAGCGATTAAGAGCGCTCAAGATTTAGAGCAATAGCAAAAAATAACTCGTCAATTAGAAAGATAGTTTGAAACACAAGTTAGAATGAGGCAAGGAAATACTTAGGATTATAGATCTTAGGTAAATTCTGCTAAACAAAATTTTGTTTTATCTAGTGTTTTAGATGATTTTCAAAGTGCTACAAGAGATATTGAAAATTTAGATGAATTAAAAGAGAAACTCCAATAGGTTCGTGATAAAACCTCTTAGTTAGGTATGTCGTTTGATAGTTTAGATAATATCCTTAATGGAACTTATAATACGACTGAAGAATTTAGGGATTAGTTAAATAGTTTAGTTAATACAACAGAAAATGAAGCCAATTCGGCATTTTTATAGTTACGAAGTACTTTAGAAGGTACTTAGATGGCTGAAGAGCAAATTGAGAATACAATTAATTCATTACAAGATACTTATTCTTCTATGGTTATTGAAATTCTTAATAATGTATAGGCTACCAACAGAGCCACGGATGCTAATCAAGAATACATTAATACTATAAATTCTTTTAGTGGAGTTTTACCGTCAGCAGAAGCAGGAATAGCTTCTTTTGCTTAGGGATTAAGCAGTATTGCTATGGCAATAACTTCTATAAAAGGAATTGTAGATACGTGGAATAATGATGAAGTTGGTATTGGAGATAAATTGCTTTCAACAGTGACCGCTTTATCTATCGCTTTACCACTATTAGCAAATTCTTTAAATAAAACTTCAATTGCCAATATGGGAATGTTATCTAGCTCTTTAATGACTGCTGTTGGATTAAATGGGTAGGCTTTAGAGCAAGAAGCATTAAATTTAGTTACTTTAAAAGGTGTGGCAGCTTTCAAAGCAGCAATTAAAGTATTTACTAAATCTTTAGGCTCAATAGCTTTAGTTGGAGCTGCTATTGGTGCTTTAGTATTTATCATTAAATCTGCTATAGATGAATATAATAAAGCTGATAATAATTTAAAATCTGTTAGTGAATCTGTAGAAAAATTAACTGAAAAATATAATGAATTAACTTCATCAATTGAAGAATTTAAAAATAAAGCTAATGATTACACTACAGCCGTTGAAGCTCTTAGTGGGTTAGATAAAAAAACATAGGAATATACAGATTCTTTAGAATCTGCCAATGAGAAAGCTAAAGAATTAATTGAGACTTATAGATTATGGGATAAATATGAAATTAAAGATGGATTAATTGTTTTTGATACTGGAGCTATTGAAGAAGCTCAAAAAAAAATTAATGATACAGCAAATAGTATAAAAGTTCTTTAGTAGAGTGCTAAAATTGATGTTGAATCTGCTAAGAAAGAAGTTTCTGAAACTGATCTAAATAGAAATATTGGTAATGTAAAACGAGAAGGAAATTCTGGTAAAATTACAAATGGTGAAATTGAATTAATTACTCAATTTGCCATTGAAGCATAGAAAGAAAGTATAAAAACTCATAAGAATTAGGATGAAATTTTAAGACAAAAGTTAGAAGAAAATACAACATTTTATTCTGATAGTATTGATAAAATTATGGAAAGTAGTGATGCTTTCTTTAATTTAGCAGACAGCATCATTGAAGCTACTAAAGCTACTGATTATTATAGTAATGAAATATTAAAAAGTAAAAATATTCAAAATAATTCTGGACGAGTTGAAAAAATTACTGATGATAATGTTTTATAGGATTATATTTATGCTGCTGAAGCGGGGTATCAACGTCAAATTCTTAAAAATAGTGGCAAAGATTTTACTAATTTAACTTTACCAAATCATAATAGTAATGCTGATTTAAATATAGATAATGATAAAGAATTAGCTAAAGCTTATGCTAGAGAAGTTTTAGGATTAACTGAAGAAGAATTAGGACAGTATATTTACAGTGGCGGAACAGGAAAAGGAACCTTAAAGAATATAAATGGAACAGTTCTTTTTGAAGATGAAGATGATTCTTATATGCGAGAATAGATTGCTAGAAAAAGAGCTACTGATGAAGTTTTTAATTCTTTAGGAGACAACGATTCTTACAATTTAGAAGAATTTGATAATTCTATTGAAAAGTTGCTTGAAAAAACAGAATCTTTTGATAAAAAATTTGGAGCAGATTTTTCACAAGCTATTCTTGATAGCTTAGCTAATGCTGAAAGTGGTTTAGATTTAACATCTATTTTATCTGAATTATCTCCTGATTAGGTTGAAGAATTAAAACAACTTGGAGCTGATGGTTTTGCTGAAGCTTTAGGTTTAACTAAAGAGCAAATGGAATCTTTAGGATTGAATGATGGAGAATCTTGGCTTGAAGGTTTTGAGACTAGTTTAAATAATTATAATCCAGACAATTATAATTAGAGAATTACTGATGCGGCTAAAACCGGAGAAAAAAATGCTTCTAATTTAATTAGTGGATTACAAAGTGGAGATATTACTAAAGAGAATATTTCTTCTAATGAAGATTATTCTAATTTAATATAGCAATTGGAGATAATAAAAAAGGAATATCCTGAGTTAGAATCTGCTGCTTTAGAATTATCTCATACTTGGAATGCGGGTAGCCAAACTTATTATGAAGCTTTAGAGCAAGTTCAAAATAAGATGGCTGAAATCAAATTAAATGATTTAAATAAAGATTCAAATAATCTTATTGAAGAACTTCGACAGAATTTAAATATTATAAATAGAAAAGAAGGAATAAATGTTACTGTAGAAGCTGATCTTAGTAAATTTAAAGATTCTATGGATGAATTAGCAGATTAGCAATATAGTATAAATGTTGAAGTTCATGGCTAGGCAGAGCAAGAATTTAATAGTATTACAAATGCTATTAAAGATATGAATACTTAGGCTTCTAAAATTGGGCCTAATTATACTGTGGCTGCTAATGACATTCGAGAGTTAAATAATGTTTTTCCTGGTATTATCGAAGGAATGACAATAGCCAAAGATGGATCAGCTAAATTAAAAGAAAGTGTTGTTAAAGATTGTTTTGATGCTGCTAAAGCAGAAATTGCTGCTGACGCTGAAGCTACTGTTGAATAGTTAAATAATTAGGCTACTTTATTAGAAGCAAAAGCAGTAAATTATAAAAATATAGCTCATTTGGCAGAAATTCTTGCTACGGCTGAAAATTTAAGTGCTTAGGAATCAGCAGCCATTAGGAGCAGTATTTCTGGTAATTTAGCTGAATTAGAGTCAAAAAATAGTCAAGATACGGCTGATACGTAGGCTGATAATCAAGAAATTGTTGCTAATTCTTCAAAAGATAATGCTAAAGTTGTAGCAGAAAATTGGTAGAAAGCTTTTAAATCCGCAGCCTAGAATTCTGTAGATTTCGCTAATACTGCGATAAATAATATGAAAAAAGCGGTTAGTGGAAATGGAAAAGGGAAGTTAGAAGGAAGATTCCAAGTTGATTATAAAGGATCAACAGGTATTAGCGCGGAAGCAAAAGTTTTAGAAGACGCTCAAAAAACTTTAGATGATGCATTAGCCGATGGAGAAAAAACATCTAAAGAAACTTGGGCTAAGATCGCAGCCACCTATAATTCACTTTATACTTCCACTATGGCGCAAGCGAATGATATTCGCGGAATGATTGCTTCTGTTGGAACGTCAGTCTTAGAAACTAATAATGCTTTTAAAAATCTTGGGAAAAATGCGTCTAATACTGCTAAAGAATTACAAAAAGTTGCTGAACGTTATCACGAAATAACTCGTGAAATTCAATATTATCAAAAACTTTTAGATAAATTAGCAGATAGTAAAGATAAACTTTATGGAAAAGCTAAAATTGATAATATAAATTAGGAAATTGAGGCTAATAAAAAATTAGTTGATTTACAATCTTAGTTATATAATTTAATTTTAGCAAATGTTGCTGTAGATCAATAGGCTGTTTAGAAACAATTCGGCGGATAGGCAATTTTTAATAAAGAAACATTGGAAATTGATAATTATACTGCTTTATATAATAAAGCTACTACTGATAAGTAGAGAGAAGCTTTAGAGCAGTATGAAGAGACTTTAGATAAATTAAAAGAACAAGAGAAAGTTTTAATTGATTTAAAGAATACAATTCAAGAATTACATTATGAAAAATTAACTTATGAAGTTGAAGTAAAAATTAAATTAGACGAAAATGATACTAAGAAATTAGAATATTATTTTGATAAGTTAAGTGATAATATTTATAAAGCTGCTGAAGCTCTTGGATATTTACAAGGTCAATTTGATCCAGTAATTAGTCAATTGGGAACTTATGAGAATTTCTATGGCTAGTTAAACAATGCTTATGCCAATGGAGAAATTTCTCAAGAGAATTATATTGAAGGCTTATAGGATGTTTATGATAGTACATTAGATAATTTAAATGCTTTGTAGGATTTAGATAAAGAAATGCTTGAATACTATGGTAATACTATAGATTTGGCAAATGATGAATTATCTAAATATACAGATCATATGGAACATTTAACCAGTGTATTAGATCATTATCGTTCTATTATTACTTTGTTAGGTAAGGATAAAGATTATGATAAAGTCTTATCAGTTTTGAATGGAACTGCTTAGACTAAAAAAAATAATTTTGATGCTTCTAAACAATGGTATGAAAGTTTGAAGCGTGAACGTGATGCTGCGGCCGCGGCCTTAGCCAATTCGACCGATGAGGCGGAACGTGAAGTGCTTCAAAAGAATTATGATGCTATATTAGCCGCGTTCGATGAAGCGGAAGAGGATATGCTCTCTAAAGCAGAAGAATATGGCGAAGCATTAAAAGAAATTCTTACTACGAAGATGGAGCAAGCCGCTGATGAAATGAATAAGCAATTAAGCACCACTAAAGTAAGTATTAATGGTAATAACTTTAATATTTCTGGCTGGGATGCTTTAAATGATGCTTTAGATAGAATGTCTTCTTATCAAGATGAATATTTAACAAAAACTAATTAGATTTATGAAATGAATAAACTACTTAATAATGTTAATTAGGCTATTGATAAGACAAACAATCAAGCGGCTAAAAATAGATACCAGCAATTTACTAAAGAAATTGAATAGTTGAAAGATAAAGATCAATTAAGCCAGTTAGAATTAGAAATTGCTTAGGCTAAATATAAAGTGCTCGAAGCACAGATCGCATTAGAGGAAGCTCAAAACGCGAAATCTACAGTTAGATTACAACGCGATAATGAAGGTAATTTTGGTTATGTATATACCGCAGACCAAGAGAAAGTAAATGACGCACAATAGGCTTTGGCAGACGCGGAAAATGACTTGTATAATATTCGTCTTAATGCGACAAATAAATACGGCCAGCAAAAACTCCAATATGAGAAAGAGCTGGCTGAAAAGCTCGCGGAACTTGATTAGAAGGCCGCGGAAGATGCGGTTTACCGCGAGACTACGTATCAGCAAGAGCGTGCGTTAGTAATTCAACAATATACTGATTTAATTACTACTGCTGGAAATCTTTATGCGAAAGCACAAGAGGAAGATAGTAGAGTAGTTCAAGACGCTTGGGTAAATTCTTTTGATATCATTAAAGATAATAGTAATAGTTGGAAAGATACTATTACTGAAAATACTAATATTATTAATGACACATTTAAAGAATGGCAAGATAGTATGGATGAAATCACTAAGATTGTTGGTGATGATTTAAAAGATACTCAATAGAAAGTTAAAGATGTCACTGATGAAAGTGATAGACTTTATCAAGAAGTATCTAATAAAGTTATTCCTGCTCTTGAAAGTGAATTAAGTTCTGTTCGTAGTGCGACTGAAGCTTGGGCGCAACATCGTCAGTAGTTGCTTGATACTATTAGAGCTTATGAAGAACTTTTAGATGCCATTCAAGCAACATTACGTGCTTAGAGTGGATTTGGTAATAGTGGTTCTAGCGGTGGAGATACTGACTGGGCGGCGATGATGGGTACTGTAGCTTATGGTTCCGCTCAATATAATCAGTATAAGAGAAACCGCGAGGAAAAAATTGCTAATGGTGGTAGTATTAATGAAGATACTACGGCTCGAGTTGATGCGTATTATAAATTATTAAGTGAAGGGAAAATTTCTGGTAGACTTCCTAATGGTAAGTATAGTTTTACTCAACTTACTGATTAGGAGTGGAGAGATTTAGTCGGATTTAGAAGTGGCGGTTATACCGGCACTTGGAACGATGACGGCAAGTTGGCATTCTTACATCAGAAAGAATTAGTTCTTAATGCTGATGATACTGAAAATATGTTAGCTTCTATCCAATTAGTTAGATAGATTGCTAAACAATTAGATTTCAATAGCCAGCAAATTTCTACTCTTTCATCTTCTGGATTTACTGTTAATTCTCAAGATGGAACATTAGAATAGAATGTTAGAATTGAAGCTAGCTTCCCGAACGCAACTGATAGATATGAAATTCAAGAAGCATTTAATACATTAGTTAATGTAGCTTCTCAATATGCCAATAGAAAATAAAATTAAGGGTGAGGTCTGCGGACTTCACCCTTTTTCTTTTTGGGTAATTATATTGAATAAAACTAATTAATTTTTTAA
>ERZ1035037.53-NODE-53-length-46386-cov-12.455052_pt1 | contig 46386 bp, 75 predicted proteins | sample MGYA00520618_ERZ1035037 | MGnify/ENA primary metagenome ERZ1035037 (study PRJEB33766, sample SAMN09781741) | gut metagenome | biome: gut microbiome | host: Homo sapiens | place: Madagascar | study: EMG produced TPA metagenomics assembly of the PRJNA485056 data set...
AACTGTATAAGCAAGCAGGAAACGGCGTTACTGTTAATGTGGCACGTGCTATCGGCGAAAGGTTAAAGGAGATTGAGAAAAATGAAACTCTATGAAGCGGTGTGGTTGAGTTGCAGGGAAGAGGTGACACAAATATTATGATTAGTTTGTATCCTGTGATTGCAGAAAAATTGCATATCCCTGTTGGCAAGGAGTTTAAGCTCAAACCTAAGCGTGGCGGAGTATATCCGGCACAGTACCGTTTTATCGCTGATGATTTGGAGTACCGTCCAAGCCAGTGCTGCCATTGGTCAAGTATAGGTAATCAGTCCATGCAGATGCGTATTTTTCTGGCTTTGCTGCGTGGCGGTGTGGAGGTAGTAAAGGAACAATGAAAGAGAAAAAACTTTATACATGTGAAATCTGTCATACTGATTATGCGGAGAAAAGCAGATGTGCAGAGTGTGAAAAATCGCATAAGACTCAATTGGAAATTAAGTCTTTAGGAAAATTTAAGCCGTTTAGCATTTATCATGATGGCTTCCCGTCGTCTATTACTGTTGTTGCATCCGATGGTAAAGAATATACATACCATCGTTAAGAGGTGATAACATGGCTAAAAATCTTATTAATGATGTTTATGTAAAACTGATAGACTGGCAATGTTCTGGTGATATTGATTACCTGTATCATGCAATCGCTCTTATTCGTGCCCAAATTGAATATGAGCAAATGGATGAAATATTAGGTGTAGATGGTACTAGTGTTGCCCCAAGCAATGGAATAAGGGTAGTTGATGCAATCTGGGATAGACAAAGCGGTGTGGTCTATTGTGGAAATTGCCGTGAATCCGTACTAAGGTATCATACATTTTGCCCACATTGTGGATGTTATCTCCTTCGCGACAAAAATTAAGAAAGAAGTGACAAAATGGCGAAAAGATTATGTTGTGGTTTTCTCGGGCATATTTATTATGCCAACGTCAACGAGGAAAAAGGCATTATGATAGGGAAAAAAGTGGATGTTACGGAATCAGCGGTAGAAGCTGTTATGGAAAGGCTGTGTTGGATGGCTGAAAGCAAGAAGCCGTTTGACGGCAAGGCTGAAATTGAAATCAACGGCTTTAGACTGAGCATTGATTGCACAGGCAATCCGAGATTCATGGAAAAGTACGGAGATGGGAAATTATGACTGAATATGAAGAATTTACATCGTTTATTGATGACGAGCTTGAACGCGTAGCTGATTTATTCGCAGAAAAACAGCAGCAGTATTCTACTAGTCTTGATCCGCTGTCAAACTTCCGCACCGGCGCTTTGCTGGAGCATCGTGATGGCAGCTACGAGAAGATGTACGAAGTGGCTAAAGGTTATCTGAACAAGCACATCGCTTTCATCTATGACCATGGTATTGCTGACAAAACGGAAGAATCCTTACGCGACATGGTGGTCTATGGTCTGATTATGTTGTACATGGTCAAGAAGCACAAGGAATGGCTTGCACAAGTGAAGGAGTGAGGCTAGTGAGCAGTAAACGTAAACTTAAGCGCCGCAATCCTGTGCCGGTGGCAGGCTTTAAATACGAGCGCATGTGCCAGGCTGTGTCCGAGCAGGCTATCTATCGCGTGCTGGCTGTTGCGATTGATATCCTCTGGAATGATTTCGGTGGTCTGCAGCGCAAGGACCACCGTCTGAAATTCTTCGCTGAGACATTCCGTGAGCGTCTGGAAGTTGTAGACCAGGGCTTTACGCCGTCGCAGCAGGCAGCTATGGATGAGCTGCAGCGCCAGGCTGGTTATAGCGTAGTGTTTAATGCAAAATAATTCAGCGACCGCTCATCTGATGGTGGGCGGTCTTATTCTTTAAAATTCACAAAGAGTTCACAAAGACGTGAGAAAAAGCGGTGATTTTTATGGTATAATAAAAACCGTGGAGAAGTGTCGATAAAATTCGATACTTCTTTTTTGTTTATATGCTGTCGTACTCAAGTCTGGTTTAAGAGGCCGCTTTCCATAAGCGGTAGGCGGATAATCTCCGTGCGTGGGTTCGTATCCCACCGGCAGCACCTGTTTATGTAGCGTCTGGCTTTTAGCTGGGCGCTTTTTTTATGCCCGGAAGCCGTACCCTAAGGGACGGGACATCCCTTGCTATTCTCAAATCCTCAGCGGTAGTCCGGGCACCAACCAATCAGGAGGCAATTATGAAAATCATTGATATGCCTATCGGCGATGTGATCCCGTATAAAAACAATCCACGGCGTAATGACAAAGCCGTGAAGCCGGTTATGGAATCACTGAAGGAGTTCGGCTGGAAACAGCCTATTGTTATTGACAAGAACAATGTTATTGTCTGTGGTCATACGCGCCTGCGTGCTGCTAAACGACTTAAGATGAAAACTGTGCCGTGCGTGATGGCTGATGACCTTACTCCCGAGCAGATTAAGGCGTTCCGCCTGGCGGATAATAAAACCGCCGAGTTTGCAAGCTGGGACATGGACATGCTCAACAGCGAGCTGCTTGACATCAAAAGTATCGACATGGGCGATTTCGGGTTTGATATGCCGGAGCCTGAACCGGAAGAGGATGCTTTTGATGTGGATGCAGCGCACGAGGCTGCTAAGCAGAACCCAGTAACGACTCCTGGTACTCTTTATCAGCTTGGGAACCATCGCTTATTATGTGGCGATTCAACAAATCGTACTGATGTAGCACGTTTATTGGGGGGGCAAATGGTTGACATGGTATTTACTGATCCTCCCTACAATGTCGCTTATCAAGGCGGAACGAAAGAAAAGCTCACCATTAAAAACGATTCGATGAGTGAGGCTGAATTCAAAAACTTTTTAGATGCAGTGTTTGATAATTATTTTGCCGCGATGAAGCCTGGCGCGTCCTTTTACGTGTGCTACGCTAGTCGCAGTGCGGTCGAATTCCGGCAGGCTATTGTCGATGCCGGTCTGCTGCTGAAGCAGGACCTTGTCTGGTGCAAGAACACGTTTACGCTGGGACGGCAGGACTACCAATGGCAGCATGAACCCATCCTTTACGGCTGGAAGCCTGGCGCGAAGCACCGCTTTTTTGGCGGTCGTAAGCTGTCAACGGTTATCCCAGACAACTATCCGGTGGAGGTTGGCTACGATGCAGATGGGCATCAGCTCATCCACATCAGCATCGGGCTAAAGACCGTTTGTCTGCGAGCAGACAATGTGGAGGCTGTGGACACGGAAGATGTTAACAGTGTAATCCATGTTGACAAACCCACGCGTAACGCCGAGCATCCCACCATGAAGCCGATTGCCCTCTGTGCTAAGTGCATCAAGAACAGCTGCCAGCAAGGTGATGCCGTTCTTGATTTGTTTGGTGGCTCCGGCTCCACGCTCATCGCCTGCGAGCAAATCAACCGCCAATGCTACAGCATGGAGCTTGACCCTGTGTACTGTGATGTCATCGTTAAGCGTTGGGAAGCTCTCACCGGCAGGAAGGCCGAGGTAATCGGTGGCTAATGAACAGAACCTCAATCCTTGCCGAAGCAAGAGCGAAGCAAGAGAAAGAGGTGCTGCTGGTGGTGTAAAATCTGGTGAAGCCCGGCGCCGCAAACGTGCTATGCGTGAGGTCCTTGATGACCTGCTGCAGATGCCGCTCAAGCGTGGCGAGCTGAAGAATGTTGAGTGCCTGGGCGACCTGATGGGGCCGAACGGCAAAATTAACCTGCTGAACGGTAAAATCAATGTAACCGTGGAGCAGGCTGTGTTGCTTGGTCAGGTCGTGCTTGCTATGCAGGGCAATACCAAGGCGGCGACGTTCTTGCGTGACACTGCAGGGCAGAAAATTCTTAAGGATGCCGAAGAGCAGTCCCAATATGAGGACGATGGCTTTACCGACGCAATCAAGCGCAGCGCAAAGGATGTGTGGAAATAATGGGCATCGTTGGCAGGCTGCGCAGTATTATCAAACCTGTTATCAAGTTTTTTGAGTTTAGTAAAAAACAAATGCAAATCTTGACGTGGTGGTGCGAGGACTCTCCCTACCACGATTACAATGGTATTATAGCTGACGGTTCCATCCGCGCTGGTAAAACAGTAGCGATGGCCGTCTCTTTTGTTATTTGGGCTATGGATACCTACGATGGCCAGAATTTTGCCATGTGCGGTAAAACCGTAGGCAGCTTCAGACGTAACGTCTGGAAATGGCTCAAGCCTGTATTGCTGGTGCGTGGCTATCAGGTGGAAGAATCACGCACGGAAAACCTTATTGTGGTGGCTCGTAAGCAAGGCAGCACAATGAAGCTGAATTACTTTTACGTGTTCGGCGGCCGCGACGAATCCTCGCAGGACCTCATTCAAGGCATTACTTTGGCTGGTCTGTTTTGCGATGAGGTTGCGCTTATGCCGGAGTCATTCGTCAACCAAGCGTCTGGTCGCTGCTCCGTGCCGGGCGCTAAGCTGTGGTTTAACTGTAACCCGGACAGCCCGATGCACTGGTTCCTGCTACGCTGGATTGAGAAGTGCGACGAGAAGCGCTTGCTGCATATCCACTTCTTGATGGACGACAATCCGTCGCTATCCGACGAGGTGCGCGAACGTTACCGGACGATGTATTCCGGTGTGTTCTATCGCCGCTTCATTTTAGGCGAGTGGGTAATGGCGCAGGGCGCTATCTACCGTGATGCGTGGAGTGATGAGCTGCTCTTTGGTGATGATCAGCTGGAGTATCTGCTCAAAAATCTGCACATCATGAAGCGCTCCATCACGATTGACTATGGTACAGTCAATCCTATGGTTTATCTTGATGTGCTCGATGATGGTACAGATTTGTGGTTCATCCGCGAGTATTATTGGGACAGCCGCGCCGAGGAAAAGGAGAAGGACAACAGCCAATACGCCGACGACCTGCTTGAGTTCGTGCATGGCGTGGAGCTGTGGCCGACAAATGTGGTCATAGATCCATCTGCAGCAAGCTTTAAAATTGAGCTGCGTAATCGTGGGCTGCGTGCGAAGGAGACGGTGGAAACAATCAACGCCGACAATGATGTCATTGAGGGCATCCGTAAGGTGAACACGCTTCTAACCCGTCGCCGCATCCATTTTTATTGTGGCTTAGTGCACACGCTGAAGGAGATGCAGTCCTATTGTTGGGACGACAAGGCTCTGCAGCAGTCTGGCAAGGAGAAGCCTATTAAAGTAGCTGACCATGCGCCTGATGCGGTGCGCTACTATGTATCAACAGTCATCAGGCCAAGGAGGATAGCAAATGTCTAAAAGAAAACGCAGGCGCGCCCTGGACAAAGCTCCTGAGCCGCAGCCAATACGCAGCAGGGCGCTCGACGCTTTTAGCAATGTACTGGCTCGTTTGGGCGCTGGCACTCCGAACCTGTTAGAAGGCACGGAGTACAGTCTGCAGCGCATGTCGCGTGATTTTAATACGCTAAATGCTCTCTACCGCGAGAGCTGGATTGTCCGTCGTATCATCGACGTTATCCCGGCGGACATGCTTAAAAATTGGATAACGATTACCAGCGGGCTAGATCCCGATGTAGAGAAGCGGCTCAGTCTTACTCTACGCCGTACTCAGCTCATTGACAAGCTTAAGCGTGGCATGCAGTGGGGCAGGCTCTACGGTGGCGCTTTGGGCGTGATGCTGGTCAAACACCAAGGATACGACCTTAGTCAGCCGCTGCAGCTTGACTGGATAATGCCTGGGGACTTCGCAGGGCTGCTCATTTTCGACCGGTGGAACGGAGTTAACCCATCCAGCGAGCTTATCGAAGATATTTCTGATCCTGATTATGGTTATCCGAAATATTACACTGTAACTGATCCTGCCGGTGGTGGCTCCGTGAAGATTCATTATAGCAGGGTAGCTCGATTCCCCGGAGCCACGCTACCGTTCTGGGAGGAAATTGCAGAGATGCAATGGGGCGCGTCTGTCATTGAGTCTATTTTTGATGAGCTGCGTAAGCGTGACAATGTGAGCTGGAACATTGCACAGCTCACGTTTATGGCGAATATCCGCGTGCTTAAAATGCAGGACTTAGGTCAGCTTCTGGCGGCGACGGACAACGAGTCGCAGGCTGAGCTGCTGCGAACGCTGGAAGCGCAGAACATGCTGCTGAACAATATGGGCATGCAGGTTATGGATGCTGCAGATGGTCTGGAAACACACCAGTATACTTTCGGCGGCCTTGCTGACTGCTATCAGCAGTTTATCATGGACATCAGCGGCGCTGCTGAAATTCCGGTGACGCGTCTGTTCGGGCGCTCTCCCTCCGGCCTTAACGCTACGGGTGAGAGTGACCTGCAGAACTACTATGACATGATAGCCGAGAAGCAAGAGTCTTATCTGCGTCCTATCCTGAACAAAGTGCTCCCGCCGTTCATCATCTCGACGCTAGGCAGCCTGCCGGACGACTTTGATTTTGAATTTGACCCGGTTGCAGAGCCTACGGACAAAGAGCGTGCCGACCTTGCCAAGTGTGGCACAGACAATGTTGTGGCTGCCTACAATGCTGGTCTTATCTCTCAGCGCACTGCCCTGAAGGAGCTGAAGCAGCAGAGCGAGCGCACCGGTGTCTGGACAAATATCACCGATGAGGACATCGAGCGTGCGTCCGACTCCGTGGAGCCGCCTGGTGAGATGGGAGGCATGTTTGGCGACATGGGCGGTGGCGAGGCTGCTGGTGCTGAACCTCAGCAAAACAAACCGTCTGAATCTGAATAAACAACTTGCAACAATTTGATTTGAGAGTTAACATGAACACACTAAAATTTACGGAGGTTAGCATCATGGATAAAACAAAGCTTAATCTGGAACGCATGCGTACTTACGATGCTGAATGGGAAGAAGACAAGCACCCACGTGCCGAAAACGGTCAGTTCACTTCTGGCGGCGGCAGTGCCAGTGGTGGAGCCGAAAGTGCTACGATTAAATCTCCACTCCGCCAGGCTGCTGAGGCGTTGCAGGGCGGCGATGGCAGGCTTAAAGGTTACAAGGGCTTGAGCTTTACACAGGAAACCAGCGAGGCTGATTCTGGCACTCCTGCCGGCGAGGTACATAATTTCATTGTTGGCAACCTTAAAGGCAAGGAACCGACGAAGGAAAATGTAACGGCTGCGTGTAAGCAGGTAGTAAATATGCTGAATGACGATATTAAATATCTGAGTGAGCGCGCTGCCACAGCTAGACGTTATGGCAATGAACAGGCTGCTAAGGAATGGGAAGCAAATATTGAAAAGCAGCAACAAAGAATACAAGCTGCTTATGAGGTTACAATGGGTTTTAGTAAATGAAAAAATTTAAAATGCCGCGAGTCATTGAGCGCTCTTATGCCAGCGCCATTGACCGCCTGATGCAAGGACTGAAGCGTGAGTTATCTCACGTTGCCGGTCCTTTTTTTATTGCTGACATAATGCGTCGGCTGGCACGTTCCCCGACTTTTATTCGTGCCTGCGACCAAATCGCGCGCTCGATGGCTACGCATCTGTTCCGCGACGGGCATAAGACGTGGCGTGCCGCAGCAGCCGAGGGCAGCAAGGGGCGAATCATGCGCACCGCCCTACAGCGCGAGCTTGCCTCACCACGCGTCGCGAAAGTGTACGAGGGTATAATCAGTCGCAACGCTGAATTAATCCGCTCTATGCCGCTCACGCTGGCTGACAGGGTGGCTCACAAGGTTGCTAAAGGTTACGAACAGGGCTTGCGTCCGGAAGCGATGATAGATGACATCCTCAAAGAGTACCCACACATGACCGAAGCTCATGCAAGGCTCATAGCCCGCACGGAAACGTCTAAAGCCAGCACGGCTCTGACGCAGGTGCGCGCTGCTGAGGCAGGGCTTGATTGGTACGTCTGGCGTACAAGCGAGGACTCTCGTGTGCGTTCCGCTCATGCTCATATGGATGGCGTGATTATCCCTTGGAGCGAAGCTCCGGCGCCGGAACTGCTCAACCATGAGAAGTCACAAGGGTACTACCATGCGGGGAACATTTATAATTGTCGCTGCTATCCTGAACCGCTTATCAGGTTTGACCAGGTGGCGTGGCCAGCTAAGGTGTACCGAAACGGCAAAATCGAGCGCATGGGCATAAAACAATTTAAGAAACTATTACCTGGAGGTGAGCTATGAGCAAGGCATATTTTGGCTCACGAATCTCCGACCACATCCTTAAAACGCCAGAAGGCTTTCTGATCTGCAAGGACGTTCCGATTGCTCGTACCGGTACGCAGCAGTATCGAGGCTGCGAGTTTGGCGGTCCGGTCGCTGATGGCATTTATAATGTCCAGCGTCCTGAAGCCGAAGTCTTTGACCGTGCTGCCGTGGCAAGCTTTGAGGGCAAGCCTGTATGCGATGAGCATCCGGAAGAAGATGTAACTCCCGATAACTATGGGCGCTACATGAAAGGCGTGTGCCGTGATGTGCGTCGAGGCGATGGCGAACTAAGTAATTGCTTGGTCGCCGATTTGGTTATTTACGATGCTGACCTTATCAATAAGATTGAGGCTGGCAAACGCGAGATATCTTGTGGCTATGACTGCTTGTGGAATCCGACGAGTGACTCCAGCTATGACCAGCTGGAAATCCGCGGTAACCATGTAGCGGTTGTTGATAGAGGCAGAGCGGGGCACAAGGTGGCCATCCGTGATACTGCCGACGATAAAAAAGGAGGTACAAAAATGTCTAAATCTTTGATTGGACGTATCCTGCGAGCGTTGGCTCGCGACGAATCTACTACACCGGAGGACATGGAGGCTGCTGCAAAACTTGCAGGTAGTTCTGATGCTGAGCCACGTCCTCAGCCTGCACCTGCACCTGCACCTGCTCCTGCTACACCTGCACCTGCTGCTGTGCCGCAGCCTGAAAATAAACCTGCAGCAATGGATGAGGCTACTGAGGCGCGTTTCAAGAAAATTGAGGACGCGCTGGAAGCTATCAGCTCTAAGCTTAATCCTGATCCTGCACCGCCTGCTGCTGAGCCTAAAAAGGATGCTCTTGACGCGCTGGAGGAAGAACTCCAAAACAAAGCACCTGCTGCTGCTCCTGCTGGTGACGAGGACGATGTAATCGAACCGCCTGAAGATATTAATGCGCAGGATGCAGCGCCGGAAGAAGATGTTGAGGGTGAATGTGCTCCCAACGCCAAAGAGGCACGTGACGCAGCTATGGCTTTAATCAAAAATCTGAAACCTGCTGTCGCAGCCATCCCTAATGAGGCTCAGCGCAAACGTGCGGCTGACTCTCTGGCTATCCTCATCAAAGGCTCTATGCAGCAGGATGCTCAATATGGCGAGTTGATGCAGATGCGTCGCCGTTCTGCTGCGCAAGACAGCAAACCTGCAGCTGATGATTACGATCTGGGCCGTGAGATTGCAAAAAAATACAATCCCCACTATAAAAATCGCTAAGGAGGCAAAACTATGAGTGGTAAAGCAATTGGTATCTCTATGAATTTTGGCTATCCCGGTAATTACGCCCGCACTCCGGACGATATCGTGGCCAGCCGTCTGTTAAACGAGGAAAGCGAAGCTATCCCATTTGGTGCTGCCGTCTGCATTAAAGATGACAACACTTATGAAGCTGTAGGTGCTGCAACTACCGCTGCTGATGTGTGTGGCATTGCGCTGCGTGTTGTTAAGCAGGCCATTAGCTATAGCGAGCAAAATTACACCGAATATCAGCCTGGTGCTTATATGTCTGTGTTGGAACGTGGCGCTGCGACCGTCGTATGCAATGTTGGCACTCCTAAGGCCAATGGCAAAGTGTATGTGCGCATCAAAGCTAATACTTCTGTCGCTAATGGTGTAGTTGGTGGGTTTGAAGCTGCAGCTGATGGTGACAACACTATCGAGATTCCAAACATGCGCTGGACTTCTGGTGCTATGGATGCAAATCGTGTATGCGAAGTAACCTTGTTGACTCGCGTAGCTGCGTAATTTTAAGGAGGTATAAACAATATGGCACAATTAAGCTTTTTACAGGCTGATGCCGGTATGCGCAATTTAGGCAACTATGCTATGAAGCGTGGCGGTCTGAAAGCATTCCGCGGTAACGTATGGGATACTGCAGTAAGCTCCGGTATGGCTTATCTGACTGGCGAACTGGAAAAAATGGATCCAAAGGTGCGCGAACCGCTGACCAGTGTGACCTGGCAGCGCGATATCGTTGCTAAGACCGGCGGTGGTTGGGTAGAATACACCAGCACCTTTGATGTTGATTATGCAACTTCCGGCGCTAACGGTAACAGCATCACTGCTCCTGGTGCGACCACTATCCCGGTAATGCAGGTTAACACCGGCAAAAACCTGTACAAGGTTAACACCTGGATGCATGCTATGCAGATTCAATTTATCGACCAGGCTAAGCTGAAACAAATCGGCCGTAATCTGGAAGACCTGCTCGACAAGGGCATCAAATTGAATTACAACAAGACTTTGGACCTGAACACCTATAAGGGCTTTCAGCAAGCGGGTACTACCGGCTTGCTGAATGATGCGCAGGTTGCAGTGCATTCTGTTGGAAATGGCGCAAGCGGTAAGCCTGCGTGGAACACCAAAACTGCAGACGAAATCCTGCATGACATCAACAATGCACTGGTTGACTCCTGGACTGCATCTGAGTATGACCTTAAGGGCATGCCGAACCATATCCTGATTCCGCCAAAGCAATACGCATACATCACCATGCAGAAGGTTTCCGACGCTGGCAACGTGTCCATCATGGAGTACCTGCTGCAAAATAATATTGCTAAAAAGCAGGGCGGCGATATCACTATCGAGCCTTGCCGTTGGTGCATCGGTGCAGGCAGCGCCAGCAAAGACCGCATGATGGTCTATGTCAACGATGAGGATATGGTCAACTTCGACTTGACTGTACCTATCACTCGCGCCTTCACTCAGCCGTCTGCTGAGCGCGCTGCTTATTTGACTCTGTACGCAGCTCAAATCGGCCAGGTTAAATTTAACTACTATCAGCCTGCAGGTTATTACGACGGCATCTAATTTTAAATTGTTTTAGCCAGACGTTTTGTTCGTCTAGCTTTTCTTATTATATGGAGGTACTACAGTGATTATTTTAACCAGAAAAGTATTTTGCTTTGTGAAGCAGGACTCTGTCGATCGTGAAGAAGCTATTAGATTTACCACCAAAGGCGGTCTGGCAATTGAAGATGCTCCTGAATGGATTAAAAACGATCCCCTTTATGACTGGGGCCTGGAAGATGGTGACATTGTGGAAGTAAATGGCAAAACTCCGAAGGCTGAGGCTGAGGCAGAAGCTGTTGCCAAAGCCAAGAAAACCACCACAGCGGAGGATGAAAGCGAATAAGGAGGTGCATTATGTACCATCCGTTGATTGCGCAGGCGAGCAATATCAAAACGCAGGAGAATCCTGTTTATACTAAAAAGGATTTTTTGGAGTTTTATCCGCAGTTTACTGATAAACTGCCGGATGTTGTGATGGAAAGCTTTTTGCAGCTAGGGCAGGACTGTGTGTCTAAGCAGCGCTACGGCAAGATGTGGCAGCATTGCATCGGCCTGTTTGTAGCTCATATGTGTACGCTGTACATGCAGAGCGCTGCTGATGCGGAATCGCCTGCTGCAGATGTCCTTGCCGCAGCTCAGGCCGCTGGTGTGGTTACGAGTGAGTCTGCTGATGGCGTGTCTTATTCCATGGATACGTCCGCGCTTTCACAGGACCTTGCTGGTTGGGCTGCTTTTCGTTTGACCGCGTTTGGGGTGCAGTTTGCTACCTTAGCTCGACTTGTGGGCAAGGGAGGCATGTATGTATGGTAAGTGTAAAAATTTCCCACATGACGGTCAGCGGCGGCCTACAGGGGCTTATGGACAGAGTACAAGCTTTGAACCGTGTTAATAAGCTCTATGTGGGTATCCCGCAGGAGAAAACATCTCGTGGTGATGAGCCTATCAATAATGCGAGCCTGCTGTACATCCATACTCATGGCATCCGGCGTAGGTCCATGCGTGAAGAAATGCAGGGCTATATGGATCAGGGCATGGAGTACAGCCTGGCTTATCAGTTGTATGTCCAAACACATGGCTCGCCGCTCTGGCACGCTCCACCGCGTCCTGTGATTGAACCGGCCATCGCAAAGCACCACCGTGAGATTGCAGAAGAATACGCTAAGGCTGTAAAGGCTGCTATGACTGGCGATGGAGCGAGAGCTGATGCCTTTATAAAACGCACGGGCCTGTTGGCGCAGAACATCTGTCGCAAATGGTTTACGGATGCCGAGAATGGCTGGCCGCCTAATTCCCCGAAAACCATAGATAAAAAGACCAAAGGTAAGGGCGGCAAAACTAATCCGCTGATTGATACCGGTGCCTTGCGTAAGGCTATTGTTTATGTGGTAAGGAGTGATTGACGTGGTTAATGTTGGCAGAGTGGTGCGCAGCAAGCGTTTAGGCTGCCAGCGCATTACTGTCAAACGCTACGCTGCGAGCTGGCACGATGGAGCTTATGGTCGGGATGCAGACAATCCTATTGTGCTGCAGGTGGCAGCGATTGTCACCGTTGCCCAGCCTAAAGATTTGCAGTTATTGCCTGAAGGTGACCGCGTCACCGGGGCAATGAAGTTTTTGACGAATGTTGAGCTGCACGCGACCAATGGCGAAGCTATCAGCGATGAGCTGGAATGGCGCGGAGCACGCTACAAAATCCTCACTGTTACGCCTGATATTGATTATGGATTTTACCGCTCTATCGGGACAAGATTGGACGGTGATGGCGTTGGTTAAAAATATTGCTGAATTTGAATCTTTAATGTGGGCAGAGTTGATGGACATCCTCGGGCATGATGCTAAGACAATACCGCCGCCTGTACGCCGCTCCTGGCCAACGGACGGAGGCCCCGACTGGAAGCTTACAGACAACGTGGTCTTTATGCAGTGCAGCGAGGCGGCAGAGGACATCATGCAGCCGATTGATGAGCGTTGGGAAGCTTCAGGGCGTGATTTTTTGCGCGAGAGCGCCAGTACACGCACCATCCAGCTACGCCTGAATGCTTATGGGCCTGCCTGCTATGAATCGCTGCTTAAGCTGCGCCTTGAGCTGCTGCTTGGCCGGCCAAAGCTCAAAAAACAAAAAATCTATATTATTCCCGGCAAGGATTCCATCCAATATGCGCCTGAACTATTTCAGGGGCGTTGGTGGAAGCGTGCCGATTTGACTTTATATTTCAATATACTGATTAGCGTTGAATCTATCGTGAAAGCGATTGAAGAAGTCAATGTTACGATTAAAGCAAACGAGCCTGGTACGAGTGATGTTATCCTTGAGCCAGGTGAAATTATTATTAAGAAAGGGTGATTTAGTTGGCTTATAAATTGGACTTATCTCCGATTGTCGACGTGGTTATCAACCTGTCTGCTAAGGCTGCTGCTCGCAAGGGCTTTAACCTTGGCCTGATTATTGGCAAGTCTGAGGTTATCCCGGCGAACGAAAGGGTGCGTATTTATACAAGCGCTGCTCAAATGCTGACTGACGGGTTTGTAGAAACGTCTCCGGAATACAAGGCTGCTCAGCTTTATTTTGCTGCTACGACCAGCCCTCGTAAGCTGGCGGTTGGTGTAAAGCTGGTAGAAGACGAGAATTTAACTGCTACGCTGGAGGCTTGCCGTGCTGCTAACTCTCAGTGGTGGCCATTTAGCTATCTGGGCGCAGAAGATGTTGATATCAAAGACTGTGCAGCTTGGTGCGAGAGCGCTGTGCCTGACAGCGTCTACATGTATACGACTGCTGATAAAAGCGTACTTGACGCATCTGGCGATGCAAAGAGCATTTTTAAGGCTTTGCAGGATAAAAACTACCGTCGCAGCTTTGGCCAGTATTGTGGTGACACAGATACTCCTGATGCTGTTGCAGCTACTATGGGCTACGCGATGGGCGCTAACCGTGGTTTTGCCGGTGATGCGTTTACGCTGGCGTATAAAACTCTGCCCGGCGTAAAAACAGATGACCTGTCTGAATCTCAGGTAACCCATGTGTGTGGCAGTGCTGAATCTACAGGTCATAACGGTAATGTATATATTACTCGTGGCGAGGAATACGATGTTTTGCAGCAGGGCTATATGGCTGATGGCACGAGCTTTGATGAGGTGCTGTATCTTGATATGCTGCGTAATGATATTACGCTTAATGTCATGGACCTGCTTTACCAGCGCCGCAAATTGCCGCAGACTGAAGCTGGCGTTACAAGCATTATTAATGTTATCAATGATGCTTGTCGTAAGTATGTAAAGTTAGGCTTTATCGCTCCGGGCAAGTGGAACGGTGCCGAGTGCCTGAATCTGCAGACAGGTGATTACCTGCCTGATGGCTATCTGGTGCAGAGCGAGCCTCTTGACGAGCAGTCTCAGGCTGACCGTGATAAACGCAAGGCTCCACCGATTTATGTTTGCTGCAAACTGGCTGGTTCGATTGAATTTATTACCATCCAGGTTAATGTTAACCGCTAAGGAGGCTATCTGAATGGAATTAACTACTTACAGTTTTGCTGATCTGGCTGGCTCTATTAATCATCCGACGTTTGGCTCTTACCTGTTTGATGGTACTGGCGTTGGCTCTGTAACCGTTGCTAAGGCCACCGACCGCACTGCTCATGATATTGCTGCAGATGGCTCTGTAATGGTATCTAAGATTGCGGGCAATAATGGCACCGTAACCATTGAATGTCAACAGACCTCTGCTATCCATAAATGGCTGAGCGCCTGGTTTAACGCGCTGTGGCAACTGCCGACAAGCGAATGGGCAAGCACCAGCATGACGCTGCGTAATACCGCTACAGGTACACGCCATATTATCTCCGGCATCTCGCCGCAGAAGGAGCCGGACACTCCCTATCAGAGCCAAGGCCAGCGAGTGTCTTGGACGCTGATGTGTGCTGAGATTACTAATCTGCCGATTTGATGGAGGGCTGAATCATGCTAAAACAAAAAACACAAGTTGTGGAGGTGGCTGGCAAATCCTACCAGCTCACTAAGATGGACGCTCGCACAGGCAGCTATGTTGCTTTTAAAGTTGCGGGCGTGCTGGCGCCGTCTGGCGACAAAACAGCCGAGATGGCTGCTGCTCTCATGGGTATGCCACGTAAGGATTTTGATGAACTGCAATCCCTGCTGCTGCGCACCGTTAATCGTTTGATTGATAACGGTAATGGTCAGCAGCTCCCCGAACCTGTCCTGACGGCTAAGGGAGATTTTGTTGATGATGCTCTGGCGTATGATGCTGCCAGCGTTATCCAGCTGACTGTTCATGCGCTGATTTTTAACGTCGGAGGTTTTTTCGCCGCAGCCGGGTTGAATCTCCCGGCAGAATTGACGGGCAAACCTACGAGCCGATGAGTTATCCGACGCTTGATGCTTTCGCTTTTGCTCCTGTTGTTGCCGGGCTTTGGCGGCAGCACGAGCTGAGTGATGGCACGTATGATTTTGATGATTTGCTGGACGCTCACGAACTGTTGGCGGTCAAGGCAGAAAACGCACGGCGGATGCAGGAAGCCATGAGAAAGGAGTAGGCTGATGAGCAATATCTTAGAAGAATATCTTGTGCGCATTGGCGCGGAAGTCGACAAGGACGCTTTTGCCGGAGCTGCGCAAGCTATCAGCAAGTTATCCGGTATGCTTGGGAAACTGGGTACTATCCTTAAATATGGCGGTATTTTTGTAGGCCTTGCTAAAGTTACGGAAGCTGTCATTGATAACATCAAGGCTGTGGCCAGCGCAGATTTGGAATACCAAAAGCTGGCGCAGTCAATGTGGGTGACAAAGGACACAGCAAAAACCTTGAGTGTGATCCTGAAGACCATGGGCGCTTCGCAGGAGGATGTGGCGTGGGTGCCGGAGCTGCGTGAGCAGTTTTTCCGCCTGCGTCAGGAGATGGCAGAGCTATCTACTCCTGCAGATGCCGACGGACAGTTAGCCTGGATCCGTGAGATTGGCTACGATGTGCAAAGTCTGCAGCTTAAGCTCAAAATGTTCAAGGAGTGGGTGGTCTACTACCTTATCAAAGAGCTTCAGCCCTACATCAAAGAGTTTCAAAAATTCATTCGCTGGCTTAATGATAAATTCGGCAAGAATCTTCCTGTGCTGGCGCGTAAGGTGGCCAGTGTGCTGGCGAGTGTTGTGCGTGTAGCCATGTCGCTGGTCAAGGCTCTAAAATGGCTATTTGAAGGAACTTATAATTTTATTGACGCGCTGCCAAGTAAAACAAAGGCTTTAGTAGCTGTATTTGCTGTTGTCGGTGCTGCCATCATGGCAGGGCCGTTTGGCTTGATGATGATGGCCATCGGCACTGCACTCATCATGCTGGAGGATTTCTTTGGTTATCTTGAGGGGCGCGAGAGTAGCAATACATTAAAGCCGCTCTGGAAATGGCTCACGGATGAGAATAATCCGCTGCGTCGTCTTATTGAAAAGCTTAAGGAAGGCATTGCTTTTATCCTTGAGAAGCTTACGGAGCTGTTTGAAAAAGTCTTTACGGAAGAGCGGCAGGAAAAGCTCAAAAAGACTGTAGCTAATATTGCTAAGGGCGTTGCTGAAATTGCCGAAGGTCTGGCGACGATTGTTGAGAGTATTTTTGGCAAGAAGTATCCTGTAGTGAAGAAATTCTGGGACTTCTTCTTGATTGCTGTTGGTAAAGTTGTAGATAAGGTACTCACGCTGACCAATAGTATGGGACATCTTATGCGTGCTTTGGGTAAGGCTATGCAGGGCGACTTCAAGGGAGCGCGTGAGGAATTTATCAATGCGGCTGCTGATGAAAATGCAACAGGCGAGCGGTCTAAATATATCCAGCAAAAGCTTATGTCGATGGGCTTCACTGCTTCTGCTGCCGCTGGCGTTGTAGGAAACCTTGTCCAGGAATCTGGCTTGCGCACGGATGCTATCGGTGATAATGGCACATCCGGTGGTTTGGCTCAATGGCACAATGAACGCTTAGATGCTCTTAAGCGTTTTGCTGCTGCGCGTGGTAAAAAGTGGACTGACCTTGACACGCAGATTGAATTTTTAGCAGAAGAAATGCGCACGTCCTACGCTGATACTTATGCTAAAATGCAAAGCGCTGAATTGCCGGAGATAGCCGGGCAGATCATGACGGACGAATATGAAATCCCTGATCCTGCATCTGCTAATTATGCTCAACGTCAAGCTAATGCTCGTGCTGCCTATGAAGCTATGCAGTCTGGAAATAAACAAGCGGATGATTATCATGGTGGCGGCGGATATGACAGCCTTGTTGCTCCTACGAGCTATGCTGCAGGTTTTGCTGCTGGTGGTACTGCCGGCCTTATGCCAATGAGCAATAACACGGCGACCTATAACGGCGGAGTTGTAAACGTTGGCGGCATCGTGGTTAATTGTGGGAACGTAAGTGATCCGCAGGGCGTGGCTAAGGCTGTGGAAGGAACGATGGAAGATTTTGCCCAGCGTCTGGCAGCGCATAACGGAGGGACGGTGTTTGTATGAGCTTAATGGGTACGATGAACACTTTAAATGGTATCTGGGGCGCTAATAATCTGGTTGCTAAGCTCACGGGCAATAAATCATTTAAGACTAATGATGGTTATAGTCCATCTGTTTGGGGCAGTGGGCTAGGAGCACAACAGGTGCTTATGGTTAAAACGAATATTGGTGGCTATTTTTTTGATGCTGTTTTTAGCGTTGATACTGAACATAGCCTGACGGTTACCCAGCATCCTGTGCAGACTGGCGCAAATATCAGCGACCATGCTTTTGTAAATCCTATCCGTATGACGATGCAGATTGGCGTATCTGATGCCATGGCTTATCGTGTTGGTGCTGATTATGGCGGGGATGGCGGCACAAAATCTGTACAGGCCTATCGCTTACTATGCAAGCTGCAGGAACTGCGTATACCCATGCAGGTTGTTACGCGTCTGAACACGTACCAGAATATGCTTATTGAGAGCATTGATGTGAGCGATGATGTATCGACGCTATGCGCGCTCAAAGCTACGGTTAATCTTGTGCAGGTGTTGGTTGTAAATGTTGGTACGGAGAAAGTCTCGGCGCGTCAGTGGACTACAGGTGCACAGCGAAAATCGCAGGAAGTGCAGCCTAAAGGCGACAACAGTACAGCTTTACGTAAGTTTGAAAAGGGCACTGGCATGGAGGTGAAGTGGGGATGAGCTATTATGAAATACCCTTGACTACCACGCCTTTTGATCAGAAGACTTTTAAGCTGACACTTGATGGCGAACGCAACATCAACATCCTGCTGAAGCTACGCTATTATGATTTGTACGAGTTGTGGGTGGCTGATGTCTGCGACAATAGCACAGGCGAAGAGTTGATTACAGGCATGCCGCTAGTGCCTGGCATTGATTTGTTAGGTCAGTACGCTTACCTGAATATTGGCAGTGCTCAAATCGTGGCTGTTGGTCCTACCACACAGGAGCAGCCTGATAATGAGACACTAGGCTCAGCCTGGGTGCTTTTGTGGGGTGAGGGGTCATGAGCAGTTATCTGTGGATGCGCAAGTGGAAAATCCTTGTTGTGGATGCTCAAGACCAAGAGGCTTTGAATGTTTCCGACCTGCATGTGAAGTTTACGGTCAAAAAATCTTGGGAAATAAACAATTACTCAACTGTGGAGATTTACAATCTTACTGCTGCAACAGAGCAAAAAATCCTTAAAGAGGGCGACCGTATCATTATTGAGGCCGGTTATGAAGGCTACTTGACTACATCTGCAGATGGGACGATACAAGAAATCAAAGACTCCGAAGGTAATACCCAAGAGAAACAGTACGGCGTTATTTTCGACGGAAAAATTATTTATCCGTCCCGACGCAAGGAGAGTAATACGGACTACGTGCTGTCGCTCCTATGCGTAGACGGAGCTAATGTCCTTGGGAAAAATTTTATTGCCAAAACCTTAGACAAGGGCGTTAATCAACGTCAGATTTTGGATGCGGTCTGTGAAAAGTCAAAAACCAAAATACCTACGAATAGTATTACTCAGGGCCTGTCCGGACAAAAGCTGCCGCGGGGTAAGGTTATTTTTGGCGAGCCTAAAGATTATATATCCGATATCGCCCGCGGTAACGGTGCGAGCTATTGGGTGAATGACGGCAAGCTGAACATGATTAAGCTTGCTGACGCTGCCAAGGATGAAGCCATCGTCCAAACGCCTACGACCGGTCTTGTCGGTATGCCGACGCAGACGCAGTATGGCGCAAATTTTAAATTGCTGCTGAATCCTGCTGTACAGATGTGGTCGCTTGTCCAGCTTAAAAACAGCGAGATTGCGGAAGCGCAGGTCACGCCTGGTCAGGCGCAGATGCCGCTTGATGAAGAGTGGATCTATCAGGTAATTGAGCTGACGCACACAGGTGATACGATGGGCAATGATTGGTATACGTCCTGTACGGCTGTGTCCCGTTATGGTAAGGGCGTATTGCCTGCCCTCATGGCCAGCAACTCGCAGAATCCGAACGGAGTGTGATTTTATGATTGATTTGAATTTGCGCACGCCAAACGTCGAACGGCAGGGCGAACTTGACGCTCGTGCCGCTGCAATCAAGACGCGCGTGTGTATGCCTGGCATTATCCAGAGCTTTGATGCTGCTGCTCAAACGGTAACGGTGCAACCTGCCCTGCGAGAGAAAATGCTTGTGGATGGCGATGAAACGTGGGTAGATATACCGCTCTTGGTTGATGTGCCTATCGTCGTACCACGTGCAGGAGGTTATGCACTGACGCTGCCTATACAGGCAGGAGACGAGTGCCTTGTGGTGTTTGGCGATATGTGCATGGATGGCTGGTGGCAGAGCGGAGGCGTGCAGAATCAAGTCGAATGTCGCAGGCATGACCTGTCTGATGGCTTTGCTATTATCGGCGTGTGGTCGCAGCCTAGAGTAATCCCTGGCTACAGCACAGGTTCTTCTCAGCTACGCAATGATGCAGGCAGTGCTTACGTAGAGATTGTCGGAGATACGATTAACATCGTAGGCGGTACGGTAAACATTAAAGCGGGGCGGGTGAACATCAATGAGTAGTGCAACGCGTTTAGGCGATTTGGATACCGGTCATGATGCCTGCGCTCCGACAGCGCTCGTATCGGCCAGCCCTAACGTATATATTAACGGGCGCGCTGCAGGACGTGTGGGCGACAGCTATGCACCTCATGGCTGCATTAACCACCCGACGCATAGCGGCATCATCGCCAGCGGCAGCAGCTCCGTATACATCAACGGCAAGGCTGCAGGGCGCATTGGTGATCCCGTGAGCTGTGGCGGCACTGTGGCCGAAGGCAGCAGTAATGTGTTTATTGGAGGCTGATATGCAGGTTAGACGTTTAGACGATAATTGGGATTACTGCTTTGGTCGTGGCTCTCAAAATTACATCAGCGGCGTTGAAGCTGTCGGGCAGGCGATAAAGCAACGCCTGCTCTTGCTTTATGCTGAATGGTGGGAAGATTTAAAAGATGGGCTGCCGTTGTGGGAGCAGATTTTAGGCACATCTGGCAATGATGAAAACAGGCAGGCCGTTGACATTATTATCCGTGACCGTATAAGTGGCACGGAAGGCGTGCAGTCTGTCACGTTTTTTGAATCAAGCTACGAACGCAGACATTATAAATTTACGGCAACTGTAGAGACTATCTATGGCTCGTTGACTATTAGTAGTGAGGAGGTGCAGATGTGACGTATTTAAAACCTTATGTTGATAGTACGGGACTGCATATCCCTACCTACAACGATATTTTAGAGGATATGATTGCTGCAATGAAGCAAATCTATGGCGATGATATCTATCTGGACAACAGCTCGCCTGATTACCAGCTGCTGTCTATTTTTGCTCTTAAGCAGGCAGACACTTTGCAGGCTATGGCTTATGCCTACAATGCGCGCTCGCCTGAAACGGCTATCGGTGCGTCGCTTGACAGCGTGGTAAAGCTGAACGGTATTAAGCGCAAGGCTGCCAGCCAGAGTACGTGTCAGGTAAAAATTACCGGCACGCCGTTTACGCAAATCGTTGATGGTGCTGTGCGTGATCGCGCTGGCCTGACGTGGGACTTGCCCTCAAGCGTAGTTATTGATTCTAGCGGTACGACGTACACTGTTGCGACCTGCCGCACGGCCGGAGCTGTGAGCGCTCTGGCTGGCGATATAGCGCAGATTGAGACGCCGACTTACGGCTGGGTGTCTGTAACGAACGAAGTAGCTGCAGTGCTGGGTAATGCGCAGGAAACGGACGCGCAGCTGCGCGAACGCCAGACCATCAGCACGGCGAATCCGTCGCAGACTATGCTGGACGGAACGAAGGGCGCGATTGCTGCTCTTAAAAATGTTTCTCGCTACGCTGTGTACGAAAACGACACCAACGTCAGCTCTGTAACGGATGATAATCCGTATGGCCTGCCTGCGCACTCCGTGACCTGCGTGGTCGAGGGCGGAACAGATGAGGACGTGGCAGAAGCTATATTTTTGCATAAGGGCATCGGCTGCTATACGAACGGCGATGTTGAAGTGCAGTATACGGACCAAAACGATTATATAAACCGTGTGCGGTTTTTCCGTCCTGTCTATAAGGATATTTTTGTTAAAGTCGTGCTTAAAAAATATACAGGCTATATCTCCACTATGACTGTCAAAGTCCGCGAGGCTGTTTATAATTATCTGGCCGCGCTGACGATTGGCAGTGACGTGTCTGCGTCGGTGCTGAGCAATATCATTACCGACTGTAATCCGTCGCTGACGAAGCCTATCTTTGGCATTAAAGAACTTAAGCTAGGCTTGAGCAAGTCGTCCATGGCAGCGCAGGATATTGATATCGGCTTTAAAGAGATTCCTGGTCCTGCGTATGCAAATATTGAGGTGACGCTGGAATGATGCAAAAGCTTGATTATTATAAGCGGCTGGTTACGAGCGAATATCGCCACAGCCCACGCTTTACGGCAATGGTGCAAAAGCTCGTTAATTATGGCCTAGATATTGATGACAGCATCAATAATATGCTACTGGCGTTTGAGGTCGACAATGCCAGTACTGCTCAGCTTGATATTTTAGGGCAGATTGTTGGTGTAAGCCGCCAACTGAAATTTGAGCCGTCTGCTGCTGCCATTGGTGAGGTTATCTGTCCATCGCCTGCTGAAATGGCAAGCGGTGAGGTATATCCGATAATATACACGCCTGCGCCTGACAAGTTGGCAAGTACGCCTATACTTACAGGTTATCCTCCGGCTGAGATGGACGAGGGTAATCTGCTGGACGACGAAGTTTTCAGGTTGATGATTAAGGCCCGCATTATCCAGAATACCTGGAAGGGCACAATTGGTGAGCTGTACGATTTGTGGGACGCTGTCATGGGCGCTAATAAAAAATTGTCCATCGAGGATTTGCAGGATATGTCGTATAACATTGTGCTGCAGGGCGATTACACGCAACTAGAGGAAGAACTTATCATACACGCTTACGTTATACCAAAGCCGGAAGGCGTGCGTATCAATGTGCTGACGTTTGTATCGACAGACGGCTTACCTTTATTTAGCTATGATTATAATACTATGCGTTACAGTGGCTATGAGAGCCATTGGGCGGAAGCAGAAAAGGGGAATTGATAAATGGCAAACAGCAATTTTAAAGTATTCGCTGAAGCCGTGGCAGCGCTGAATGTTGTGAGCGACGCAGAGTATGCTACGGATACACAGCGCATTAACGGCGTTGTGCCCGGTCTTGCTTCGGCGGCGCTGCATAACAAATTATACAAGCAGGCCACGATTATGGCTGCTGCGCTGGCGCAGGTGCTCGTGGAACAGGGGCAGGACGCTTTGGATAGTGATTATGCTGCGCTTGTGGCGTCGCTTAAAAAATCGCTGGTGCTGTCATTGAATGGTGAGAAGCCAGATAGAAACGGCAATATCCAGAAAAATTTTGTATATAGCGTTGAGGGCAAAAAACCGGACAGCAGCGGCAACGTATCTTTGAACATTGATTATCTCAACGCGATGAGCTTTGTTGGCTCTGTGGTAATCACCCGCGATAACATCAATCCCGGCACAAAGATTGGCGGCACGTGGCAGCTGCTACAAAGCGGCCGCTATATCCGCACTGCTGGCGATGGTTATGCTGGTGGTACTTTGGGTGGCAGTGATGGCTTTGTGCTCACGCAGAAGCAACTGCCTGCACACAGCCATGAAGCTACAATTTATGGTGTGACCAATTTTGAAGGCTCGTTTATTGGAGCAAACCAAGTAGGATTAGATGGTGGCAAAACTACAGGCTGTTTTAAGCGCACAGGCGAATGGGCTGGCACATGTGCGCATAAAGGGGATGCCCGTGAGGTAATAAAATTTTATGGTAACCATACGCATCAAATAACCATCAAATCTACCGGCAACGGAGAAAAGGTAACTTTTGAGCCGTCTTATCTATGTTTATATTTTTGGGTGCGTACTGCGTGAGGTGAAGTAAATGAGTAATGCAAGAATACAGTTTAGCTTGGCGAGTGAGGAAGTGTGGAACGCATATAATCCTTTGCTCAAAGAAGGCGAAATCGTCACTGTTTTAAAGGCTAATAAAAAAGTTAAATTGGTGCAGGGTAAGGTCGGCGGCTCGACGTACAGTGAGAGCACTGTAATTTGGGACGAGGATGTAGCGACCTCTTATGTTACGATGGTTGAGGACGCTGTCGCAGCGGCGGAGAAGCAATCCACATCTGCCGCTAGTGCTGCAAATAATGCTAACACTGCAGCCAAGAATGCTGCAGAAAGTGCTTCATCTGCGGCTAGCTCTGAAAGCAACGCTAAAAAATACATGGAACAAGCAAAGAAGATTGCCAATTTTAATATTGCAGTAACCGACGACGGCGCTGGTAATGTAAATATGAAATTTTAGGGAGGCAGAGTATGTTTAGAGTAAGCAATAACAACATCTCTCTTATACGTGGTGATTCTGGCATCTTTGAGCTTGCGGTAAAGGATACTGACGGCAAAGACGTGGAATTAAGCGTGGATGATCAGTTGACGTTCACTGTACGCCGTACTGCTAAGTCGCCTTTGATTGTTATACAGAAACAAATCGAACCCTTAAGCAAAACCATAAATATTAAACCAGCAGACACCGCATCTTTGCCTTTTGGCGCGTATGTGTACGATGTGGAATTAAGTCGCAGCGACGGTTTTGTCGACACTATTATTCCGCCGCATGAATTCCTGCTGTTGGAAGAGGTGACGTACTGATGAAGCTTATCGGCACATTAACTTTGGCTAAAGCCGCCATGCTACAGGGCGAGCTTGTGCCAAAGGCTGCTGTGCTGCAGGGAACCCTCAGTGCGGTGCGCGATGGATCTGGGGGGTTACCATATACCGGCGATTATGTTGCTCGCTCCCAAATCAACGATGATTATCTGTTACCGACGGCCGAACGCTATCTGCAGAGGGATATTACAGTAAAAAAGATACCTTATTATGAGACCAGCAATTTATCAGATGGTCTGACAGTGTATATTGGAGAGGAGATTGAAATTAATGGCTAATAAAAATATTTCCAAAGTTGTTTATGGTGGTAAAACTCTTATTGATTTGACTGCTGATACCGTAATCGCTGACAAGATGCTCAGCGGCTATACTGCCCACGACAAGAGCGGCGCTACTATCACCGGTACATGTACATTCGATGCGGATACCAGTGATGCGACCGCAGGTGTTGCTGAGATTTTGTCCGGCAAAACCGCATACGTCAATGGCGTTAAGCTGACCGGTACGATGAAAAACAACGGCGCTGTTACCGGCACCATCAGCAAAAAAGCTGACAGCTATACTATCCCCATCGGTTACCATGACGGCTCCGGCAAGGTCAGCATCAGCTCCACCGAGCAGGCCAAATTAATCGCAACCAACATCAGACAGGGCGTTACCATTTTAGGCGTTACCGGCTCCATGAGCGGTACTGAGGGCGCAAAGGCCGAATCCAAAACAGCGACTCCGTCTACTTCCCAGCAAACTATCTTGCCGGACAGCACCAAAGGATATAACTACATCTCTCAAGTCGTTGTTGAGGCCATCCCTTACACCGAAAGTGAGAACCCGCAGGGCGGCTTGACCGTAACAATCGGCTAAGAGGTATGCAAAATGGCAGTGAATAAAGTTATCTATGATGGTGCAACGCTGGTCGATTTGACCGGCGACACCGTCACTGCCGATAATTTGGCAGCTGGAGTAAAGGCAACAGGCGCTGACGGTAAGCCGGTAGTAGGCCTGCTGCCTAAGGTCACCATCGACAGCGCTCTCAGCGCCAGCAGTACAAATCCTGTGCAGAACAAGGTCATCACAGCGGCATTGAATGGCAAGGTCGAGAGCAGTGAGCTTAAAGCCGTTGCCAAAAGCGGCAGCTACAATGATTTATCTGACAAGCCGACCATACCTGCGGAGTACACATTGCCATACGCAACAAACAGCGTTTTGGGCGGCGTCAAAGTAGGGGTTGGCTTGTCCATTACTGCTGACGGGGTGTTGTCTGTTCCGGTTCGTAAACTTACCGGGACTGATGATGGGAATGGGAATGTTACGTTGCGGTTAATGGCTGACGGTAACGACGTACTTACTGCTACAGATGACGGTAACGGAAATATTGCCTTGGCGACAGATTAATTTTAAGGAGGTATGATTATGCCAGATATGAAAACGCTGACAATCAACGGCGTAAAATACAACATTAAAGACGATACGGCTAGAACTGCGCTGAGTATGAAGGCAGGAGTAGCGGAGGAGAATACTTTTAGCGGAACCAATATATTCACACAGGGGCCTTTTCTGCCTATTACTACAAATATTTCTTGGTTCAACGGGGCGACAAGTAATATTATTGGTTTTCTTAATGAGGCCCAATATACCGGCAATGCTGCGTCTGCCACTAAGGCTACGCAAGACGGCGATGGAAATGTAATCTCCACAACCTACGCAAAAGTATCAGAAGAGAACAAATGGAGCGAACAACAGTACTTTAAAGTAGTAAAATTGGGATACGAAAAATACATTTCTTCTAATATAAGCGGTACAGTTCATGTGCCTTCAACATCCGTAATACACTATGTGGCAACAGGGGCATTTACTCTTAACCTTGCAGGTATTTCGAATAACTTAAAAGCTCGTGAGTCTTCTGTATTCACAGCATATATTGAGTCCTCTGCTGACTACCCTCTGACCATCACCAACGCTGGAACTATTAAATACATTGGTAGTGCAAGCGACGTAGCTATTACAAGTGCAGGACTGCTGTTGAACATTTTGATGATGAAAGATGCTGAGGGTAATGTAACTAGTATCGTACAGGCTTCTAAGTTATCGTAGAGGTGGTAATATGGGCTTAAACAGAATGATGATGAAAAATGGTGTAAAGGTTGAAGATGGTAGCAAGACGTGGACGTTTGATGAGGCAGATAACAAAACAATATCTTTTACTGTTCCACAAGGGGTTAAAAGAATCAAAGTAACAGCGGTTATTGATAGGAATGATGGTGAGCCTGATGCATCCCACTATGCTGACATAAAGAATACATCAACCAATAAAGTTTGGGGTAGAGGTTGGTCTGAGACTGGACCTGACGGTGAAATCGAAGATTTGGAGGATATTGATTCCATTGTAGGTGTAACACCCAATAAAACTTATAGATTGCTGTTTAATTGCTATTATACAAGTGGTGTAACTTTCTCATGGGGCAAGGCAATCAATGCTATGACACCTACAGTTGAAGATTATTAAGTAAAGGAGGAACAAAATGCAAACAAAATATAAATACAAAGACAAAACATATACTCACATCTACCCTTTGTCAGAAGCCTTAGGGCAGGAAGGTGTCTTTATTCCTCTCTCTATCTCCGAAGAAACCCTTTGCAAGTTGGGTGTCGAAGTGACATGCGAGGAAGAACCGATTGAGTATTTTAAAAATCGCAGAATCGAAATTTTAAAGATGCAACGTGATAAAGCAGAGGTAGAGCCTATTACCTACCAAGGCTACTCTTTTGACTACGACGAGAAAGCAAGAGATAGAATCAATGCTGCTATCATTGCACTGGAGCTGCAGGGAGCAAATGCGGACATTGCCTGGACTACCGCAGACAACCAGGACGTCAGTGTAACCGCCGCCGACCTGCGTGCTATCGTGGGCGCTGTTTCTGTACGCAGTAACCTCCTGCATGTTGCCTACCGCAAAGCGAAGGCGCGGGTTGAAGCTGCAGGTTCTGCAGATGAAGTAAATGCTGTTTGTATGGAATAATTTTTAGGAGGTTGAGAAATGGATTTTTTAGCTTTAAGATACGCCGTATATAATGCGGCGCACACTTTAACTCATGGTTTTTCTTATAAGTCAGTTATCGGCGCGATTTTGGCCATCCTGCTGCATAAGCACGCGGTGCTGTTTATGGTTTTCTCCGCGCTGGTATTTTTGGACTGCTTCACCCGCTGGATGAGCCTGTCATATAAACGCTTGCAGGGTATGGGGCAAACACCGACCGTGATGCAGATTATCGGTGGTATTGAGGCAGCGCGCGCAGAAGGCCTTATCTCTAGCGAAGTCATGAAGCATCGCTTTGTTGGGAAGGTCATCGTGTATATCCTCTGCGTTCTCGCCGCTGTGCTGGTAGATTTGGCCATGATCACACTGCAGCAACCTGTGTGGGCTGTCCCGCTGGTGGCAGGTTATCTCGTCATCACAGAGCTGCTGTCTATTTGCGAGAACCTCAACGACGCTGGTATTGAGGCAGTGCAAGGTCTTGTTAATGTTATCAAAAAGAGAAGAGGTTGATTGTTATGGCTATGTTATCTGCTCATTTTTCTGAGTCTGAATTTGCTTGCAAGCATTGTGGAACGCTGCCGACATATGGTATTAGCTCTGCATTGCTGACTGGACTGGAACGTTTGCGTGCACGTTTAGGTCGCCCAATCTATATCAGCAGCGGCTATCGTTGCCCGGTACACAATGCTGCTGTAGGTGGCGTGTCTAACTCTCAGCATGTCGCTGGTACTGCCGCTGATATCTACGTTGACGGCGTATCTACGCGTGAGTTGGCTCGCATCTGCAAGCAGATTTTTGACGGCGTGGGTACTTATGTATCGCAGGGCTTTGTCCATGTCGACATGCGTGCTGGTGGCTCCGTGCCGGGCTATTATCTGTGGGAGGGCTAAGATGTGGAAAAAATATTTCGCAGGTACTGCAGCTACATTGTGCTTGCTGTTGCCTGCCTCTGCATCGGAGGCATCATCGGCTACAACCTACACAACCTACACGATGACGGCGGCGGAAATGTCAGCACTCGACAGCAGGTTGAGTCTGCTGCTGCAGCAAACCAAAGTCACCAGGCAAGCGCTGGCAGAATCACAAGCAGCGCTGAACGAGTCGAGAGCAGAATTGAGCAAGCTCAAGACGGAATCAATAAAGCTGCAGATAGAGCTGCAAGCTCAGAACAGCTTATTGGAGAGTGCCAACAAATCCTTGCAGGCATCCGCCAAAGAGGAAGTACGCACTCGCCGCAGAATTAAAGCGCAGCGCAATGCTGCTATCGTTGCGGCCGTTGGTCTGCTTGCCTATGCTATTAATAAATGATGATTGATTGGAAGGTAGTGATATCTTAGGAGGTCTTGTGTATGGATGTCACTCGTAAGCGAGCGCGTGCGTGGCTGCGTATGTGCTCACGAATCGAACTTGACCGTGCCATGGAAGAAGCACGGCTTACGGAGCAGCAGCGGGAGGTCATCGAGTTAATGTTTACCCGAGGATTGTCCGTGGTTGCCATCAAATTACGCTGTAATATGGACGAGAGTACAGTAAAACGTATCCTTGCCCGCTCTTACGACAAAATCTACAATGTCATCATGTAACCTGCACCCCAGTTAACCTGGGGTGCTTTTTTTATGCCCTTTTATTGCGCTTTTGCACATCGCTTTTACCTATACAATGTAAACAGAAATGAGGTGAGCTTATGAATTTTGCAAATATGCCTAACCAGCCGAATCTGCCGCCTATGCCGCAGCTTTTTGGTCAGCCAGCACAGCAGATGGCTCCAGCTGGTGAGATTGTATGGGTGCAGAGCGTCGACCAGCTCAATGCTTTAACTCTCCCACCTAATGCGTCAAGAATCTACATGAATTCTGCTGAAGCTGAATTTTACATCGTAACTACGGACAAAATCGGCATGAAATCTGTGGTAGCGTATACGTTTATGGAGAAGCCTAAGCCGCAGCCTGTAGAGTATGTTACCAAGGCGGAGTTTGCAGAGCTTATCGCTCTGCTGAAAGGAGCGCAAAATGAATCCAATTTACCAAAGGCAGAATCAGCAGCAGCGTCAACCTCAGGCGGGCGACCTGCAGGTCATCAAGCAAAATCTCAATGATAAAATGCTGCAACAATTTATAGCCCAAGCCAAACAGCAAGAAATCTCTGACAATGATATCAATGCTGGCTTGCGAATGCTCGGGTACAAGTAGGCATCACGCGCGATGTGCATTATTATAAAAGGAGGGATATCTTATGGATATCGGCGAAGCAATGGCGTTGACCAATAGTAACAATAACTGGATGAACAATCCGTTTATGTATCTTATCTGGCTGGCGTTTTTTGGCGGCGACGGTTTTGGCTTTGGTCGTCGTGGTAATACCTTAACTCAGGCAGAATTACAGGAAGGGTTTAATAATCAGAATGTAATGCGTAGTTTGGAAGGTATTAAAAACGGTGTTTGTGATGGTTTTTACGCTATGAACACAAATGCTCTGCAAGGTCAAAATCATCTGCAACGTGATATGTGTCAAGGCTTTGGTGCCGTGACAGCCGGCATTACTAATACTGGCTATCAGCTGGGTAACCAGATTACGGAGAACCGTTTTGCGGCTCAGCAGTGCTGCTGCGAGACTAATCGCAATATTGATAGCGTTAAAGCTGAGAATTACAAAAATACTTGTGAAATCACTACTGCTATCCATAGCGAAGGTGAAGCTACTCGTGCTCTGATTACTGCGAACACAATGCAGGAACTTCGTGATAAACTGGCAGACCGTGACCGTGAATTGCAAGCTGAACGCTATCAAGTTAGCCAGCTCACTCAAAGCGCTACTATCATCGAGGCAGTGCGTCAGCTGTTAGGTCAGCGTGGTTGCGCTGGCTGCCAATATCTGACTGCTGCTTGATTGGCGGTGAGAGCTAATGGCTTATCTGAATAGTTATAATCTTGCTAGTCAGGCTCTGGAGGTTGGCAATGTTATTGCACTGGGAGCTAACGACGTGCAGTTTAGTGGGTGCTGCAATGGTTTGAGCCATGCAGCGGGCACTGGCATTATCAACGTCAAAGCTCCAGGTGTGTACGAGATCAACGCTGCAGTGACTGTTACTGCTACGGCAGCTGGTGCAATCGGCATACAGCTCTATAATGGTGCTGATGCTGTACCGGGTGCTGCTGCCAGTCAAACTGCTGCTGCCGCTGGTGTGGTGACGCTACCCATCAGCAAACTGATCCGCGTGCGTCCGTCCTGCGCTGCTGTAGTTAATGCGGCAAATCTCAGTCTGCAGCTGACAGGTGGTGCCGGAACGGTTACCAGCGTCAATGTAGCAATACATCAAATCGCTTGATTTTATGCGGTATAGTCTTTAATGGCTATACCGCATATTTTTTATTTAAAATTTAAATTTATGACTTGCAATAATCAAAAAGTAGAGTTAATATACATATAATGAAGATGAAAGGTGGTTATGAACCATGAAAATTATTGATGTTATGCAACAATGGAATGATGATTGCAATGATTCTTTTCAAATGCTGGCTGGTGAATATTTTTTTGAACAACTCGAATACGATTGCAGCGAAATTGAAGCTTTGAAAGCTACAAAATCGTATCTGGAAAAATTCACTGAGGCTGATTTTGCCGAGCTCATCGGTGGAAAAGATGCTTGGCTGGAAGCGCTAAGAACAATAGATAGTCTTTTGAAAGCCTAAATCCCTCACCGCTAACTAAAATTTAGTTAGCGGTTTTATTTTGACCACTTTTTGACTGCTACATCTAGACAGATATGCAAAGATATAGTAAAATATAGCATAGTGTGAATGTTGTCTACCTGCGTAGACATGCGGAAAATGGGGATTTATGCCTTTTGGGGCTGCGGTCTAAAAATGGTCTTGAAAACTAGCGAGGGGGCAACTCCTCCGTGGGTTCGAATCCCACCCTTTCCGCCATTTTATGCGGGTTCCGGCAATCGCTGAAACCTTGACCACTAAAAAACTAGCGACGTTTGACTACTAGTTGACCACTCATGTTTTTGAGTGGTCTTTTTCGTTGTATGCATGTAGTTTAAAAGTATTTACGCTAAAATCTGCTTGCATAAATTGCAAAATTGAGTTAACATAGCTACAAAAAATAAGGAGGCTATGTTATGAAAGCACATGTTAAATATTTTTGCGGTCATGAAGCTGATGTTGATTTGGTTGGCAGTGCTGCTGTCCGCCGGCAGAAGCTGGATGGCCTGAAGAAATCTCTCTGCGCTGCTTGTCTTGCCGAAGCATGGAATGCCTGCGTTGCTGGTTGCTTGCCACGTGAGATGTCCATTGATCAATGGGAGCGCGAGTATCCTGATTGTCGCCGGATGAAGGTGGATGCAGAAAAAGGTACCGTGATTGCCTGGGTACCGGAAAACAGAGCATAAAAAATACCCCGCTGCAAGGCGGGGCTTTTTTAATGTTTATATGATGTTAGCCAGCGTTTCCGCTGCGCGCTCATCGTCACCAGGCATTACGTGGCTGTAGGTGTTGAGCGTCAGATTGGCAGTGCTATGGCCGAGGCGCTGCTGCACCGTCTTGTAGCTGGCACCGTGCTGCAGCAGGAGCGAGGCGCTAGTGTGCCTCAGGCTGTTGAGGCAGAAATCTTTAGGCATATCTGCTTTTTTGCCGTAGCGCTTGACGAGCTTGCTTATTGCGTCAGGATTGAGCGGTCTGCCGTGCTCTCCCGGGAAAAGGAGGCCGTATGGCTGCCACAGCGCGTCGCTCATGGCCTGCAGTCGGACGGTCCTTATCTGTGCCTTAATGAGCGGAAGAATCGCCTTAGGCAGGCTCACAGTGCGCCAGCTCTCCTCTGTCTTAGTGCTTGCGCCAATCTCACCGCCACCTTTGGTACGCAGGTTGGTCTGCCGGACGGTAAACGTGCACCGCTCCAGGTCTACGTCCTGATAACGTAAACCAAGAATCTCACTGCGTCGCATGCCGCTGGTGGCTGCCAGTTTGATGAGCAGCTGGTGCGTGGGATCAGTGATGACGGAGAGCAGCTTTGTTACCTGCGTCTGGGTGAGAGCCACCCATTCACGCTTGCGGGTAACCTTGGGCTTTTTTATCTGCAGCATGGGATGCTTTGCAAGCACACCATCAATTACTGCTTGTGTAAGCAGAGCCTTGAGCGTTACATAGATATGCTCAACGGTGCGGCTGGCAAGCTTTGCCGAGAGTGTGGCTATAAAGTCACGGATATTGGCAGGCTGCAGATTGCAGAGCGGGAAGTCGCCGAGCTCCGGCTTGATGTGCACCCGGATGTGAGACTCAATCGTTGCCCAGGAATTTTTGCGGATGGCAGTATGCTGGACGACCAGGTAATGGTCGCACCAATCTTTGAGCAGCATGCCGCTGCTGTAGGTCCCGCTGCGTTTGGCAATCTTGAATTCCTGCACCTTGCGGTCAAGCTCTGCAGATGTTTTTGCCGTGAAATAGTACTTCTTGCCGAGGTAGGTGACTGTGGTGGCGTAGCGTCCATCAGCGCGTTTTTTATACTTTGCCATTGTGTAAAACCTCCTTGTGTGATACAATGGAGGTGCAATCGGTTGTGAACAAATTGCACCTTGCTCTCTTTCGTGGTGGATTGAGAGCACCTCCGCCTGTGCTGGGAACACGGGCGGTTTTTTATTTATTGTTTAGTGTATTTTGCCATAGAGTCAACAATGACACCTTTTACTTCTTGTGGATTAGACACATAGGTGTATTTAATATTCCCGAAAGTTGCGGCACTGCTGACAGAAATGTCACCGTAGCCTAAAACTCTGCCAATGATGCTCTGGTTATAGGTTACTTGATTTACTTTGCTTAAAGGCATATCAATGTAATCACGTTTGATTATACCTGTTTGCAGCATAACTCTACGGTTGGTAATATAAAATTTGTCTGTTACCAGCACGATTACCTTATAAATGCCTAGTAAAAAGAAAAATGCTGCGACCATATTTAACTCCCAATAAACAAAAAAGAAAAAGAGAAAAAATGGCCAAACAATGAACATTAAGTGCTTCTGAAATCTTTTGATTTCAATTTCGTGTTCTTCAAATTGCATAATAAACAACTCCCTTATTTATATTTTTATTTCTTCAGCAGTATTTCGCTCTCTCAAGCAGCTGCTGGTTGAAATCTCCCCTCTTAGCTAAACTTACACTTTCTTTATTTAGAAAACTTTCCCTTTTAATAGTTGTGTGGTAAACTATTTATAGATTAAAAATATCGTTGTCGTCACTTCGGTGGCGACTTTTTTTGTTTTAGTGGGGAAGTTTCAAGCGGGGGCGGCAGTTTCATCTGCTGCCAGAATACCTAAAATAAACAGATATAAATCCACCTGAGCGTCCTCGTTTAATAGTTCGAGTCGCTCACTGTCCATTAGATTAATACACCTCCTTTACTGGTTCCGCAGGTTTTTGGGATTTGAAAGTAAATCCTCAAAATATTCACGAGCGCGTTGTTGCGCTGCAGGACTAAGTTTGTTGTATGCGTCAATGATTGCCTGGGCTGTATCTTTTGCGGGTGTTGTGCCCAATAGATACCCAGGCTCAACTTCTAACGCTTTTGCAAAAGCAACTATCTTTGAACGCGTAATATCATTCTCACCTAACTCTATACGGGCTATGGTCGATCTTGATTTGTAACCAAGTTTCGCTGCAAGCTCATCTTGAGTCATTCCCAAGGCGAGACGCCTTTGTTTAATACGTTCATATATTTCCATGTCGCCACCTCTTATTTTTTACTTTAGGTATATAATATCACGAAAGTGTGCGTTTATCAACATTTTTGTTTTTCTTCTTACTTTTTTGTTGACAAATACTCACACCAATGGTAATATAAAAGCGTGATAAATAAGCAACAAGGGGGGTGAATGTGTTATGATTAATTCTCAAGAATTTGAGGTCATGCTGGTTAGAAAGTCTATCACTAAGAAAGCTCTTGCAGAACGTTTGAATATCAGTGAAATGGCGTTATACCGCAAAATAAACAATATTACTGAATTCAAGCTTAGCGAAATTATTGCAGTGCAAAACATTTTAGAATTAAATGATTTCCAGCGCGACGCAATTTTTTTTGCTTCTTGACGTTACTGAATATCACGGAGGCGAATGTAATGACTAAACATGAAATCGAAACTTTGAAAAAAGGTTATCAAAGAAAATGCATGATAGCAAGAGGACGCAGAAATGCTAATCCTGAAGGTGAAGCTTACGCTGAGGCTGAATCCGAGCGTATCGGCTATCTGCATGCAGCTATGGAATTGATGGAAGTTGGCAAACGTCAAGGCAGCTCCCGCCACATCATCGATGAGTGGGAAGCTGAAATCGGTTTTGTCGACGAGGCGTAGAAAGGGTGATAACTGATGAGAAAGTATGTAAGTACCAAGTGGATCACCAAACGGATGGCGCATCAGGAACGCCAGCGTACAGGTGAGACGCACAGCTGGGGCTTGCCTGCCGGAGCGTGCCCGCTGAAGCGTAAATTGCGCTATGTCGACGGATATCGTTATTAAAGGCGGTGCCGCATGAATGCTATGCAAACTTTCGACAGTCCGGAATTCGGACGTCTCCGTATCCTCGAGCAGGATGGCACCCTCTGGTTCATCGGCAAAGATGTAGCCGATGTTCTGGAGTATAAAAATCCACGTAAAGCAATTACCGATCATGTTGATGAAGAAGACAGACGAAAGCAAAATATACCAACGTCCCAAAACGTTACGTTGGTCGCAGCAACATGGCTCATCAACGAGTCAGGTCTGTACAGCCTCATCCTCTCGTCCAAGCTGCCAAAGGCTAAGGCCTTTAAGCGCTGGGTGACGAGCGAGGTTTTGCCGGCAATCAGAAAGACTGGCAAGTACGAAGCCGCGGCGCAGGCTGTTCCCATCGGCAACGATGAGCCGGTCACGGACTTCACGCAGCTGGAATTTGACCAGCGCATCCGCATTGCAGCCATCATCGCAAGCTGTCGCCGTGAACGGCTGCAGCTGGTGGCGAAGGTGCTTTCCCTCGACCTTGAGGAAATGGCGCCGCTGATGCCGGCTCATATTACTGAGGCAGAGCAAGCCTGCTACCAGTACATCTCCAGCGTGTATGATTCGCTGGAACGCGACACGCCGATTCAGTATTTTTACAATGACTACACCAAGTGGTGTATGGAACAGAATCTGCTGCCGCTGACGAAGCCCGGCGTCACGAAGGTGTTCAAAAAATACTTTCCGATGCAGACCGTCGCGACGGCCTACTATGAAAATGGCACCCGCGTGATGGGGTGCTGCAGATGTTATCGAAAGACAGGGAGGTGAAATCATGAACCAAGAAATCAGAACACAGGTGGTTATCAAGGTAGCCAATCTGGATCCGAAGGTGCAGCGCCTGCTGAAAGCGTATGAAGAATTCAAGGCAGCTGCTAACGACTTGCAAGTGGAAACCTGGAAAGAGTGCATAGAAGTACATGTAGAATAATAGCCCGCACAGAAAAGCGCAGGCTGTAAGGTGATTATTTGTACTGTTTAAGAACTGCGTTGATGCAGCGAACTATAGATAAGGTTATAGCTACTTCTAATTTGTCAGCAGCCATTATATCGTTTCCGCTTCTCATGGCACGAACGAAATCTTGGCAACCGCCTTTTAAATTAAGCTTGCTAACCTCAGCAATACAAATTTCTTGAATCTGTTTTTCAGTAAGCATTCAAATCACCACCTTTCTGTAAGGTCTATTATATCACGGAGGTGAAGCTATGGAACCTATCGCTGTAACTCTTGACAAGGCCTGTGAGTTAACGGCCATCGGTAAAGCGTCGATGGTGAAGCTCATGCAGGATCCCAAATTTCCGGTATTTAAAATCGGAAACAAGTCGGTTATCCCAGTAGCTGGCTTGAGAAAGTATATTGAAGCTCTGGCTGCCCGGCACTATGGAGTCGTTTAGGAGGCGGATGGTATGAAAAAGCTGTTATTGATTCTGATAATGGCCTGCTGTGTATGGCAGGCGTGGGACTACACCCATCCTCAGCCTGTAGAACGCTACGTGGTCAAGGTTACCGCTGCTGATGGCGACACTCTCTGGCATCTCGTTGGAGACGTCATGGATAGAGAGGGAGACCGCCGCGATGTCCGCGAGGTCATCCACTACGCCAAAAAAATCAGCAACCTTAAGGGTGACCTGCAGGTTGGCGATGTTGTTCTCATCCCTATCGAAGTCGTTAAAAAATGAGAACCGATGAGCGCGGAGTCCACTACGTAGACTGCATGTTTTGTGGTACGGAATGGATAGTGAGCCGCTTTGTAAAAGAACCGTATGCGTGCCCTTATTGCAGGGCTATGTATAAAAATTTTAATCCACCACAATCAAAAAAGAAAAAGAAAGGTAAGGTGTAAAAAGGTAATGATTAGAACTAAAACCCAAATTTTCATTCAGCGTTTGAACCTTGAAATGCAGAGCCTGCGGGAATACGCAGCTTTGCTGGAACGCTGGAATAAGGACGACAACCAAGACGAGGTCTTGCAGGAGGCGGAGCTTGATGTCATTGACCGTATCGGCTCAACGCTCAAAGAGATGCGTGAGCTGCAGTCTCATGAGTGGTCTGCTATGTACAAGTCTCTGCAAGATTCTGCAGAAAAACCTGCTGCTGATGGCTCCGGTATGCCGTCAGATGGCGCTGGTATGCCAAACGATGGCGTTTGCAAGGAGGCTGAGTAATATGGCTAGTGTATACGAGCTTGATGCTAAAATCTCTAGCTGTATTCAGCTGGATGAAGAACACGTTGTCAGTGTTGATGACGGTGAAATCTTCGACCTGCAGCAGTTCGAAGCTCTGCAGATGGAGCGCGACGCTAAGGTTGAAGGCCTGGCTTGCTACATCAAAAACAAGCTTGCCGAGGCCGAGGCCATTTACGCCGAGATTGACGTCTTGAGTCAACGTGCAGCCATCATCAAGAAGGAAGCCGAGCGCTGCAAGTCTTATCTGGCCGGTGCGTTGTACGGCGAGAAGTTTGAAACTCCGCGTTGCAAGGTTACGTGGCGCAAGTCTGAGGTATGTAACGTGCTGAATATTGAGGCAGTGCCTGAAGAATATTTGCGCACGAAGGTCACTGTTGATGCTGACAAGACGGCAATCAAGAAAGCTATCAAAGCCGGCGCTGAAGTTCCAGGCGCTGAAGTTATTCAGAAGCTGAATATGACTTTGAAATGAGATTTGTTATGTTATGCAAGAATTGCCCTCAGTGTAAAACAGTTGGGGTTGGCGATATTTGTACACGTAGCTGGTGCAAATTAAGCAAGCCTGATGCTGCTGGCAGATATTTAGGGCTGGAACCATGGCGCAGTAAGCCGCATCCGAAATGTCCGCTGATGGCAAGATTAAAAGAAAATTATAAGGAGTGATTTTAATGGGAATGCCTGTATTGATCCTGGGTGCGTCCGGCTCTGGCAAGTCCACGAGCCTGCGTAACTTTGAGCCGACGGAGGTTGGTGTGTTTAATGTGGCGGGAAAACCGCTGCCGTTTCGCAAAAAGATGAGCTATGTAAACAACAACGCTACATACGACTCTATTATGACAAGCCTGCAAAAAAACACCCTTAATTGCTACGTCATTGATGACGCACAGTATTTAATGGCGTTCGAGTTTTTCGACAGAGCCAAAGAAACCGGTTTTGCAAAGTTTGCCGATTTGGGTAATCATTTTTACAATTTGCTTAAATTTATCCGTCTGTGGACGAGAGATGATACAATCGTTTACCTGTTAGCTCATACGGATGTAGAAGATAGTGGTTATGTCAAAATGAAAACCTTAGGCAGAATGCTTGACGAAAAGCTCTGTGTAGAAGGTCTGTTCAGCGTCGTACTGTTGGCTGAAACAAATGGCAAGGAGCACTGGTTTACTACGCAGAGTAATGGCCGCACAACGGCGAAATCTCCTATGGAGATGTTCGATTTTAAAATTCCTAATGATTTAAAGATGGTTGATAATACTATTCGCGAATATTACGAATTCGGAGGCGCAAAGAATGAAGAAAATTGATTGGAAAAACACGGAAGCCGTCAGCGATAATGGCCCTTCTCCGGTTCCTGGAGGGTACATCCTTGTAATTTGTGATGTGGTTGATAACCCGCAGAAAGAGTACCTGATGATTTATTATGATATTGTTGGCGTTGCAGATCCTCGCAATGAAGAATTTATCGGCTATTATGGCCGCATGGTAGAACGACAAAATGGCCGCAAGCTTCCTTGTCTGTATCGTTCTTATAAAAACAATGCACTTGGCTTCTTTAAGGCTTTCCTTGTTGCTCTCGAAAAATCAAATAATGGCTTTATTGCTAACGATTTTAACGGTGACGAGCATAGTCTGCAAGGCATGGTATTTGGTGCAGTTATGGGAATGGAAGAATATCTTAGTCAAAAAGGAACGTTTAGTACCAGCTTAAAAGTTCGGCAAATTCATTCCGTTGCTACTATTCAAGCTGGCGATTTCAAGATTCCGGATACAAAGAAACTTGAAAGTTATGCTTCGCCTGCTCAACCTGTCGCAGCAGCTCCTACCTCCAGCATGAGTTATGGTACTAACGTGCCGCTACTCAATGATGCAGAGATCCCTTTCTAAGGCCGAGCTGCATCTTGACGATATTCGCCCCTTTTTGACCGGCGCAAAAACGAAGCCGGGCGGACATGTTACCGCTACCTGTCCATTATGTGGCAAAGCAGGGCATCTGCATATCGACGAGAAAAACGGCACGCTGCTGGTCTATTGCCAGAAGTGCAACGCTCCCGGCACGGACATTCTGAGAGAGTTCCGCCGTCTGGGAGCAAAGCCTGCCGAACCGGAGCCTGTAGATTATAAGACGGCGAAACCTGTTGAGGACTACCGTCATATCTACAGGAACCCGGACGGCACTGAAGCTTATTACAAGCGCCGCCGCAAGTGGGCCGATGGGCACAAGGTTTTCGGCTTTGCATATGTCAATGCCGAAGGGCGCACGGTGTATACTAAACCCGAAGGATGTAACAACTTATATAACTTAGATTTACTAGCACAACATCGGAGCACAAAGTTATACATCGTCGAGGGTGAGAAGTGCGCCGACGCCATGACGCAGCACGGGCTGCTGGCGACCACCAGCAATACCGGAGCCCAGAAGGCCATCAAGCTGAGCTCGACGGACAAGGCGCTGCTGGAATCTTATGCAGAACGTATCGTCATCCCGGACAACGATGAGAAGGGCACCGATTATGCTGCAGCCTGGCAGGGCGCAAAAGTCATGGCCATCACAAAGCTGTGGCCGGAATGCCCGCCAAAAGGTGACATTGCAGATTACTTTGCCGCCGGTGGTACGGCGGAAGCTATCGAAGCCTACGAATGGCCTGTGGTGCTCTCTCTGGACAGAGAATTCTTTGAGGGGTGCGACAGGTTCAGCCTTATCGATGAGGCGCTTCTGGAGGCAATAGCGGCGCTCACAGAGCCGTCCAAGCGTCAGCAGGTGCTTTCCATGGCACGGTTCCGTGCCGGGGAGCTGTGCTGCAAGAGGGAATTTGAGGCGTGCTGGAAGGCGTACCTGCAGCAGCAGGCAGCCAAGGGTATAAGGTCAGATAATCTGACAAAATTCCCGCAGCAGATGTTTGCCTTGCGGTGTGGTAACTGGAACACATCAATTAATGGCGTGTATCGGTCGGTGCAGGTGGGGACAGAATATAAAAACGAATACGCAAGTCCCATTCCCATTATGCCGACGGAGCTGCTGGTGAACGTGGAGGATGAAACGGAGAAAATCCGGCTTGCGTATTTTAAAAATGGCGGCTGGCAGAGCGTGGTGGTCCCGCGCTCCACGTTAGCCAATAAAAACAAAATAATCCTGCTGGCAGACAATGGCGTTGAAGTCAACAGCGACAACGCCGGTCTGTTGGTGAAATATCTGGCGGAGGTCATTGCGATGAACCCGGACATCCTTCCGCGGGTAAAGTCGATTGACCACATGGGCTGGTCCGATGCAGGCTTTGTGCCGTACACGGATGAGGTCAAGCTGGACTGTGAGGACCAGTATAAATCTCTGGTGCAGGCAGTCTCCTGCAAGGGTACGCTGGAAGAATGGGCGGCCTACGTCGCTCCGCTCCGTCAGAACCTCTATATGCGCCTGATCCTGGCTGCAAGCTTTGCGAGCGTGCTGGTCGAGCGCGTGTCCGCTCTGCCGTTCGTGTTGCACCTTTGGGGTGGCACCGGCAGCGGCAAGACTGTAGCCATGATGGTGGCTGCGTCTGTCTGGGGTAATCCGGGCATGGGCAAGCTGGTTAGAACTATGAATATGACGGTCAACTCTATGATGAGCACAGCGTCTATCCTGCGTAACCTGCCGTTCTTCGGTGATGAGCTGCAGACGATTAAGTCCAGATTTGAAAATTATGACACGCTGATCATGCGCGTAACTGAAGGTCTTGACCGCGGACGCATGACCAATGCAACCTTCCAGCGGCAGAAGTCCTGGCTGAACAGCTTTGTTTTCACCGGTGAAGAACCTTGCACGAAATCTCAGTCTGGCGGCGGTGTAAAAAACCGTGTTATTGAGATTGAGTGTGACCAGCAGATAATTAAAAACGGTAATGCCGTAGTTAATTTCATCACGCAGCATTTTGGCTGTGCTGGCAGGGCGTTTATTGAAGCGCTGGAAGGGAAGAACCTTGCTGCTGAGTACAATGAGATTATGCGGTTGGTGCTGGAGGTCACGGATACCACTGAGAAGCAGGCTATGGCGATGGCGCTCATGCTGCAGGCGGATGCTATTGCGAGCAAGGCTATCTTTGGTGATCCCGGCGATGTGCTGTCACCTGAGGACATAGTTGGCTTTGTAAAGAGCAAGGCTGAAGTTGATGTTAGCGAGCGGGCGTTTAACCTTATTGTTGACGTTATCGGTGCCAATGCTGACAAGTTCGATACCGAGCTTGATGATTATGCTGGTTATGCCTACTGGGGTAGACGCAAGAATAATGGTGTTATCATGATCAACAAGACGGTCCTGGAGCAGGAGTTAGAAAAGAATGGCTTCGACTTCTCAGCGCTTAAGAAAAAATGGGCGGAGAGCGGTCATTTACTGAAAACGACGCAGGGACGATTCTCCAATGTTTACCGGTTACACAACACGAGAGCAAACTATGTTGCTCTTTATGTCAAGGCGTAAGCTATGTAAGCCAAATGTAAGCCAAAAAAATGGCTCAACCATGCGGGTTTTAAACATTTGGCTTACATAATTACATGACTTACATAATTAGATATATACGTATGGAGTTTCCCGTTTTAGATTATGGCGGAAATAATAATAATATATATCGATATCCTTTTAAAAAAAATGTAAGCCTGTAAGCCAAAAACAAAAAAAGCCTTAACCATGCGGTTTGTAGGGTTTTTGAATGTAAGTCAAAACGTCAGCTGGCTTACATAAAACTGCAGCTAAAGGAGGGAAACAATGTTATTTAAAATTTTGAGTACTATGTTACGTGATTGTGTTGCAGGGTTAGTTATGGCGGTGGGGTGCTGCTGTATGATGGTGGCACAGGCTTTTGTCAAAGCTGCTGTTTGTCTCGCCCGGTTTGCGTGCAAGGTCAATGGGGTGAAATGTGATGTTAGGTAAAATCTGTCTGGTGTTTGCAGTGCTGATCAGCATTGTGTGGATAGTAAGCCTGACGGTGTTAGTTAGTTGCGGTGCTGTATGGGCGCTGCAGAAGTTAGGAGGAATGTAAATGTATATCAAAACTAAAAGCGGAGATTATGTAAACTCCAAGAATATCAGTGGCTTAAGAATCAAATGTTATGGTGGCGATTTTAATGTCGTAGCAGAATGCATCGGTTATTGCGACGAGCCTTGCTTCTATTCCAGTGCCAAGATAGAAGACGCTGAAGCGTATATAAACTTGCTGGCGAACCACCTGGATGAAGTAGAAGAAGCTGCAACCATGCAGTACCCGCGTTGCGCTATCCTCAAGGTGTCGGAGGCTACTGTTGATGCAGCGCGTTGTAGCAATCGCCCGCTTCAGAACGAGCCGCAACGTGTAGCCAACCAGAACACTAAGCTGTCCGCAATGCTGAATGCGCTGGTCGATGATTTTGCTGCATCCGGTGATCCTGACAATCTCCTGAAAATCAACGCGTATATCCGCATGTATCTGCAGCAGGAGGTCAACCATGAATAAACAATACCTGATGTTGAATCTGGAGTCTGACACCTTTAAGGGCATGAAGGCCGATTTTGATGAGCTGCTGCAGCAGCTGCTGGAGAAGCTCTTTGCTGGCCGTATTGCTGATGGCTCTATCAGCATGAAGCTGTCCGTCAGCCTGACCGAAACATATTCCGAGACAATGGGTAAGGACATTTCTGTACCGCTGTTCAAACATAAAACTACCGCCAATTACACGGAGAAGCTGGAGAATGCCGGTGCTGTCTCCCTGCCTAACACGTATCTGGAATACGACGAAGACCTCGGGGAGTTCGTTCTGAAGCCTTGCGGCGGCGAGCAGGACATGTTCGCGGAGCAGGAGGCCGATGCTGATGCTGATGAAGTAACTGTCGACGTTAAAGCCATTCCTCAGGATTGCCACCGTCCCCTGCAGGTGCGTGATCCTATGTGCAATGACTGCGCTAATCGCGATACAAGCGCCTGTGACCATTGCGATGGCTGCGACAAGTGGGAGCCGATTGTAAAATGATTCCGCTGCGTCCCTACCAGCAGGAGCTGGTGGATAATATCCGCAGAGCAATCGGTCAGGGGCGGCACAGCGTGTGTGCAGTGTTGGGCTGTGGCGGTGGTAAGAGCGTTATTCAGGGCAACATCGCCGCCAGCGCCACGGCACGCGGCAACAGAGTGCTGTTTGTGGTCCACCGCAAAGAGCTGTGCCAGCAGATTACCAATACTTTTGCTGCATGCGGCGTAGACTTCTCGCTTTGTACCGTAGGCATGGTACAGACGGTCTGTCGCAGGCTGGCCAAAACGCCGGAACCGAAGCTGATTCTGGTTGACGAAGCGCACCATATCCTGTCGCAGAGCTATTTGTCCATCCTGCAGCATTTTCCTGGTGCCGTCGTCTTAGGCTTTACCGCCACGCCGCAGCGCATGAACGAGGGTGGTCTGGGGGCTGTCTTTGAAGAGCTCATCGAGTCAGTGTCGACAGAATGGCTCATCCAGAACCATTATCTGGCACCGTACAAATACTACGGCGTTCAGCTGGCAGATGCCAGCAAGCTGCATACTAAACGCGGCGACTACGACAAGGCTGAGATTGAAGCGCTTATGAATAAGCGTGCTATTTTTGGCAGTGCTGTTGAGAACTGGCTGCAGCTGGCCAAGGGCAAGCAGACAATAGTGTACTGCTCGTCTATCGCCACCAGCGAGGGCACAGCGGCCGCTTTTAGGGAGCATGGGATAAATGCTATGCACCTTGACGGTACAACGCCGCAGGCGCAAAGACAGGCCGCCGTAGAGGGGTTCCGACGCGGCGAGGTCACGGTCCTTTGCAACGTTGATTTGTTTGGCGAGGGCTTTGACGTGCCTGACTGCGATTGCGTGGTGCTAATGCGCCCTACCAAGTCGCTCACGCTGCACATACAGCAGTCGATGCGCTCCATGCGTACCAATCCCAACAATCCGGACAAGGTCGCGCTGATCCTGGACCATGTTGGAAATTTCACACGGCATGGCCTGCCGGACGACGTGCGTGAGTGGTCGCTGGAATCCAAAACCAAGAAGAAAAAGCAGGAGCTCAGCGTCAAGCAGTGCCCGAATTGCTTTGCCGTGGTCAAGTCAGCGGTCACCGAGTGCCCTCTCTGTCATTACGTATGGGAGAAGGAAGAGCGCGAAGGTCCGGAGGTCGTGGAGGACATCATCCTGCAGGAAGTCGCGCGCATGCCGTATAGTAAACACATCGAGTGTACGTCATGGGCGCAGCTGGAGCTGTTCCGCTCGACGCACAAACGTGCTGATGGCAAGGTTTTTAAGTTCGCCTGGTCGCTACACAAAGCGGTGCAGCTGGGGCTGGAAGTACCGGAACGGTACCGCAGTGCAGCTATCCGCCTGCTGCGTCAGGATGAATACAGGAGGTTAAAGTTTGAATAAATCTGAAGCTCAAATTATGAAGGAGATTGAGGTTGCGGTGTCTGCTGCAGGACACAAGATTTTCCGCGTCAATGTTGGCGAGGGCTATCTGTACCGCACGCAGCCGACGCAGGCGACGCTCGAACTCGAGAACAAGCGCAGCCGCTGGTTTAAGAGCGGACCGCCGCAAGGCTACAGCGATTTGTCTGGCGTAGCGTATCCGTCAGGTAAGGCAATCTTTATCGAGTGCAAGACGGCAACCGGCAAGCCGACGCTGCAGCAGTGCGTATTCCTGCTGGCGATGTTGGCGGCGGGTGCCAATGCCGGCATCGCACGCAGCTCCGAGGAGGCATTGGCGATTTGTGAGATGACGGACGACCTGCGTCAGAAGATGGGGGAGTATATCCATGGCTGGTTGGTTAAGCTTAGGCAGCGTGGTAAGTGATCCGTGGCCTGATTATGCCGACAGCGAGTTCTGGGGGCAGCTGCTATCAAGCGCTGCCCGCCATGATCACAAGCTGTATGTTAAGCTCATCGGCCTACGCTTTGCCGGAGCAGAGCTGCTGCCTAGTGCACGCTTCGGCCTGCGCCTGGTCATGGCTAACGAGGCGACGGTGACTCAGCAGGAGGCGAGGGAGCTGCTTGCTCCCCACTCTGAGCTGCTACTGAATTTATTTTTACACATAGGAGGTGGCGCAGGTGGACAACAAAAAACTGATACATGATACTGTTGTGGCGACGCTGGCTGCCTTAAATAGCCAGCCTAAGCCGCAAGATTGCTACAAAGCGACGGAAGCAAGGCTGTATGCTTACTCGACGCTGCGCGCGAACATCGAGCAGTACCAGCTCGATATCCGTGACCTGAAGGCGGAGAGAGTCACAGAAAAATCTAAAGACATTACCTGCTGGGGCGGCGCAAGTTCTCGGTTGACGCCCGAAGAGAAGCAGCAGGCACGCATTATGGCTGTAGAAGTTAAGCTAGCGCGTGATCAGGCGGAAGTTGATAAAATTGGCCGCATCTTGAACAGGCTGAAAGCAAGTGAGGATGCGGTGGCGGTAGACCTTATCCGTCAGGCGTATTTTTACTGCGTGCCTTTGGATGATATTGCGCTGCGTGAAGGTGTGTCGCTCTCGACCATCCAGCGCCGGCGTACGCGCCTGGTGCGGCAGCTGGCGTTAATGTTATATGGAGCGGAGGCATTGATGTGAGATTCGTAGATTTTTTCGCAGGAATCGGCGGTATTCGCTTAGGCTTAGAGCAAGCCGGGCATAAATGCGTCGGCTTCTGTGAGTTTGATAAGTACGCCAGGACGGCGTATAAAGCTATGTACGATACGGAAGGAGAGTGGGAATCGCATGATGTTCGAGCAACTAAGTCTTATGATGTTCCAGCCGCCGACCTCTGGTGCTTCGGCTTCCCATGCCAAGACATCAGCGTCGCAGGCAAGCAAAAAGGCCTGCAAGAAGGTGAGCGAAGCGGATTGTTTTACGAAATTATGCGACTGCTTGCCGGACGCAGGAAAGAAGATAGACCTAAATGGCTGCTCATCGAAAATGTTAAAAATTTACTTAGCATTGGAAACGGATTTGATTTCGCGCGGTTGCTGTGTGAAGTGGGGGGGCACGGGTATTCTCTCCAATGGGACACTCTCAACAGCAAAGACTACGGTGTTCCCCAAAACAGGGAGCGCGTGTTCATTGTCGGACATCTTGGAAACATCCGTGGACGAGAAGTATTTCCTATCCGACCAACAGACGGCGAGAATACTTGCGAACTCAAGGAGATAACACAGGGCGTTGCCGATGGTCAAAGAATCTATGACGGAAGTGGATTAGCAAGAACGCTAAGGGCCGAAAGCGGTGGACTGGGCGGTAAAACAGGCTTGTATGTTGTTAAAGTACTGAAACCGTATGGCTCAACAGGCGGTGTGTGTGGCTTAAAAATTGCTGAAAATAAAACAGGTATAGCGTCAACGTGTGCTGCACGTGATTATAAAGGCATCAGCAGGCATGACGGCAACGCTGTTGTCTGCATGAGTATCAGAGGACAGAAACTGCAAAAGCAGATTGATGTAGCTC
>ERZ1035037.54-NODE-54-length-46012-cov-114.544879_pt1 | contig 46012 bp, 62 predicted proteins | sample MGYA00520618_ERZ1035037 | MGnify/ENA primary metagenome ERZ1035037 (study PRJEB33766, sample SAMN09781741) | gut metagenome | biome: gut microbiome | host: Homo sapiens | place: Madagascar | study: EMG produced TPA metagenomics assembly of the PRJNA485056 data set...
CGGCATCCCCGCCGCGCGTCTCTATTTTTGAAATTTTGAAAATAGGTTACGTATTATACATTTTGGCTACTGCTGCCAAAATCACGAATGGCGTTTTGTTAGGCTGCAATGGACGAATAAGGCCTTTTTTGATAAAATAATTTTAGGCGGAGAAATGGCTGATTTGTAAACCAATTAGCTGATTTTCACTTAAATGGTCTTTCGGTACGGCGGGTACGGAGTGTTATCGATTGGAAACACATCAACTGGTTCGAATCCAGTTAAGGCCCAGTGGGGAGGGCTGGCCACCCGTTCCCACAATCGCGGGGATTTAGCTCAATTTGGTAGAGCAGACGGCTCATAACCGTCTAGGTACAGGTTCAAACCCTGTAGTCCCCACCAGCGGCTGCTTTCAGCAAAGCCGCAGACAATCTAACAGCCTTCCGGGACGCAAACAACTGATATCTTGTGCCAACATATATCATAAATTTGTTTCTAACCAATCGGCTTTTCCCAGAAGGCTAAAAAGAAAAGCCCGTCGAGCATGCGCTCGGCGGGCTATCATCATACAGCAATGCGGATACAGAAGTATTTGTCAAAGAAAATGAGGTTATTTAGTTCGTGTGTGTGTAAAATATGTCCACCATTCGTACTTTCACACGAACTATTTTCTATTCTTACTGGATTTGTGAGGATCGGAAGCTGTTCTGCGTAGTTATATTGGATTTCTATGTAGTCGTTACATACGAAAACCGCCCTGACGAGAGACGTGAGGAGTATATTTTTATACTTCTCCGTCTCTTTTGCTTTTTGACCGATTTTTTCGAAGAAATAGCAAATCTTTTCTTCTGTCAAGGAGCCGCTTTCCTGGAGTAGCTTTGCTTTTGCCAGTTCATCCTTTAATGCGGCTAGAACGCGCTCATTTTCGCTTAGAGAGACGGATACGGCATCGGATATAATTCCTCTCTCGATAGCCTTTACGCAGTTCTGCACCTTTTTAGAGACGTCGGCTATGCGGTTTTCGAGCGCCTGCACTTCCAGAGACGCGCTACTGTTGCCTTGTAGCTTGACTGCCTGACGGGCAATCGCCTGTACGGCAGCTTTATTTGAGATAATTTCATTGGTTTTGCTATATACCATGTCTTCCAGCACATCTGCGCGAATGTTTTTTGTATCGCAGTATGGATAACGACTGCTCTTGTGGTGATGAGAGCAGCCGTAGTAGTAGTATTTCGTCCCCATGCACGATTTACCGGACGTACCGGCGACTTTCGAACCGCAGGCGGCGCAGAAAATCTTTCCCGACAATAAATATTTTCCGTTAGTTCTGTATGGATGTTTTTTCATTTTCTTTACCTTTGCCTGTGCGAGATAGAAAGTATCTTTTGAAACAATAGGGGGGATCAGATTGTCTTTTCGGATATCCTTCCACATGAAAACACCGATATATCTTTCGTTATGCAGTATGTAATACACCCGACTTCGGGAAAATTCTTTTCCCGCGTTCGTGGTGTATTTTTTATTGTTCAATTCCTGCACAATGCGATGGACGGACATCCCATCCAGAAACATCTTGAATACCGCGCGGACGATGGGCGCTTTCCCTTCGTCGATTATAAGGCGGTTCTCTTCATCCAGCTTGTACCCTAAAGGGATATTGCCGCCCGGCCATTTCCCTTCCAGTGCGCTCTGTGTCATGCCTCGTATGACATTTTCAGAGAGTTCGGCAGAGTAGTATTCAGAGATCCCTTCAATGACAGATTCGAGAAGGATGCCGGCGGGATCATCGCTGATATTTTCCATGGCAGAGAGTAACTTTACTCCTTGCTTTTTTAATTTGTGCTTGTAATTCGCGGAATCATACCGATCGCGGGAAAAACGGTTCAGCTTGTACACAATGACGTACTGAAATGTATGCGTCGCGGCGTCACGGATCATCATCTGAAAACCCGGACGCTTATCTGAACGTCCAGTAAGTGCCCGGTCTGTGTAAATGTTTATGATATGGAACCCATTGCGCTTGGCGTAGTCCTGACACACTCGGATCTGCCCTTCGATGGATTCTTCCCGCTGCCTGTCTGATGAATATCTGGCATAGATAACGGCGTCTTTCATTTTTGTCTCCATAGCACACTGTGAATTTATCTCGACATGCGAAGAAGTCCGCTAAGCGGACTTCTAGTTACATTTTTTTGCGAACCTCTATAACATTTCCAACGATTCTCATCTTAAAGCATAGCGCTATGTAACGCATAGCGGCTCAGAAAGCCCGCCACGAATGACGGACCTCCTTCTGAAACTAACGCCTATCCAGTTTTACCATACATGTCTACTTTCGACTACTTTACCCATGATGCGAATCGGAAGCTGCTCAATCTGTTTGTTAGAATAAAAATGCGGCTCATACACATCTTGATTAAACCCAATCAGCATAATCCCATCAGTCTGTTTCTTTACTTGCTTTACGGTTGCTTCATCTCCATTGACCATGACGATGGCAATATCTCCGCTTTCTACATCTTCTTGCTTGTGAATAATAAGCAAGTCGCCTTCTTGTATGCGCGGCTCCATGGAGTGACCGATTACTTTTAAGGCAAACATCACGCCCGTTGAGCCGTCCTCGTTAATTTCTACCATTCCTTCTATGTTCTCCTGTGCAAAAATTGGCGTTCCGGCAACGACACGTCCAACGACAGGGATTTTTATCGTCTTTATCGTAGCCATATCCTCGCCGATAAACACCAGTGGTGAAACATGTAAGGCGTCAGCAACTTTCCTAATTGTTTCTGCTTTAAGAGTAGATATTTCACCAGATTCCCACCGCGATACGGTTGCGGTCGTCACTCCGACTTTCTGCCCTAATTGCTTCATAGTCATACCCATCTCAAGGCGTTTTTCCTTTATCAATCCAGCTTGAGGCATTCGCATGTCTGATACTCCTCTCCAATACTTAACCAACATCTATATTATATAGGAATAATTTCATTTTCGCAATGTAATTGATGAAAAATGTTAAGTTTTTTTACGTCCGAGTATTGATTTTCGTACACGTAACTGCTATAATATCATCAAGAGTTAGGAAAGGAGGAGTGACCTATCAACAGATTATTGTTATTATCCCATGTCGTAAAAAATGGGATGTCAACAACGAGATTTGCTAAAGAAATCGGGATTACGTATCAGACGCTTTACCGAAAAATGCATGGCAAATCTCCGTTCATGGATTGGGAAATTGAGAAGTCAATGGATCTCTTGCATCTCACTCCAGATGAGGTTTGCGCTATTTTTTTTGACACGAACGATTACGTGTACGTAACCGAGAATCAGAAAGAGGCAGGAGATGGGAGCCCTAATTAGATTCATTGCCGAATACGTCTGTGAACACTAAGCGGAGTATGAGGAATGGAAGAAAGAACAGGAGAGTAAAAGATGGAAAGCCTGATTGATTTCATTTCGAAGTTTGTCGCCGAAAATCATGACGACTTCGAAAAGTGGAAAGCGGAGAAGGAAAAACATGAGAGTAAAAACGTGGGTTAAAGAAACAGGTGCTTGTCTCTTCGCGGCTGCGCTTGTTGGTATGACCGCTTTCGCGGTCGCCCATGAGCCGGAAACTAGGGTGGTGGAATACCGCCATGAAGTCCAGAGCGGTGAGACGCTTTGGAAGGTCTGCGCGGATGTAGCTACAGACGCCGAGGATCTTAGTGAGCTGGTGTGGAGAACGCAAAAAGAAAACAATCTTAGCGATGATCAGTTGTCGTGCCTCACGCCTGGGACGGAGATCATTATCCATCCCAAAAGGATGGTGAAACCATGAACATGAAAAAGATAACAATTGAAATCAATGGGCAGACCGCAGAGATCGCGCAGAAAAACTGCGCGCGTGTAGACGAAGCGATCGCTCTTCGTGCGCTCCTTTTTCGCGTGAAAGAGAGCCTCCCGAAGTCTTACCTTGAGAGGTATCTCGGGGTGAAGTTCGTGGAGAAGGAAGATGAAGGATGAGTTTCGCTGGGACGTTTCCGGCGGACTTATTTCGCCGGATGAGGAGAATGGTTTCTCCGTCCTGAAACCATTCCTCAAAACCGCGAACCGTTTTCTGGACGGAATCGTTCAGAAAATCAAGAGCGGGAAATATGAGCTGGTTTTGCGGCGCAAGAATAAGCCTAGAAGCATGTCGGCGAATGCCTACATGTGGGTTTTGTGTGATGAGATTGCGAAAGTCATGCCTCCTATCACGAAAGAGGATGTCTATCGAGAAGCCATTTCCAAAGCGGGAGTGTCGTATGAAATCAAATGTACAAGACAGGCTCTTGCACGCTCGCAAGAAATGTGGAAATCATTCGGTGTCGGGTTCTTTTCAGAAATCGTGGGAGAGCAGACAACTGGGGATGTGGTAGTCCTCACTGGCTATGTTGGCAGTTCTCGCTACACGCAGACGGAGCTTAGCCGTCTCATAGAATTCCTTGTGGAAGAAGCCGAGCGACAAGGGATTAACACGATGGATAGTAAGGAACGCCGCACTCTCATCATGAAATGGAGACCTTTGAAGAAATATGAGGCTTGAATGTAAAAGTAAAACCCGACTTACCCCACGCGGCTATCGCCTGATCTGTTCTCTGGTGGATGAGAGGGCGAGCGTGGGGACTGGGTGCCCGCACTGTGAATGGTGCGGGCGGACGGATCGCCCCTTGCAGCACCACCACATCCGCTTCCGTAGTGCCGGAGGCAGTGACACACTGGAGAATCTCATTCTCTTGTGTGATGTGTGCCATAGGGATTTGGCACACGGCGTCAAAGAGAAGGAATACGCCGATGCATTCGTCAAGTATCGGATGCATAAAAACCTTCTCCTTGATTTCAATGTCAAGGAGAAGGCGAAAGCCATGCGGATTTATGAGAAATACAAGAAGAAATGAGGCGAAACAATGAGCGATTTCTACTCGAAAGAGAATTTGAAAAACAGCACGTTTCTTCCGTATCCAATGGAGTTTGTTTTTAACCCGGTATTAAGAGCGATTCCTGCGCAAGCGAAGGAACTTTACGCTGTGCTAAGGTACAGGATCAACCTTTCTGCTCGTAATAATGATTTCTGCGATGAGAAGGGTCTCTTCGTGCTTTATAACCAAAAAGAGCTTGAAGAGCAAACGGGTATGGCAGAGCGGACCATTAAGTACTGGTTTTCGTTGGCCAGAAAGAATTTTCTGATTGAAACAGTAAGACAGGCACCGGGCTTACCACAAAAAATTTATGTGGCGAATATTGACTACGTTATCCGTCGCCTTGCGGGGCAAGATGTTGCCCCACAGAGGTGCAATACCGTTGCCCCACAGAGGTGCAATACTGTTGCCCCACAGAGGTGCAATACTGTTGCCCCACAGAGGTGCAATACCGTTGCACCTCTCTATAGGGAAGAGAGAATACCTAGAGAGAAGAAAGGAGAAGAAGAAACTAAAAGAAATGATTTTGGTTCATCCAGCGAACAATTTCGTGTCTTTGCAAATGGCAATTCTGACCTTCTGAATGCTCTTTATGGGTGGGAAGAGGCAAGAAGCGATAAGAACGGCCGACATGTCCCTTTGACTTCGCGAGCGGCGCATATCGCTCTCATGAAGCTTCAAAAGTTATCCGGGGGTGATGTTCAAATGATGATTGCCATTCTCGATCAATCCACCATGTGTGGATATCAAGGGCTATTTGAATTAAGGCAACACCCTGAAAAGAAAGAATCAAAGGCGCAGGCCATTTACAAAGCATTGGAGAGTTTATGAGAGAAAAACTGAAAAAAGGGATCGCCGTGCTTGGTTCGGCATATGACTTTTTCACAGAGGAAAAGTCCATTACCTACTATGCGAACTTACAGGACTTACCGGAGGAGGCGGTCATCGCTGCTATTGGGCAGTTGATCCGCACGGAAGACAAATGCCCCTCTATCGCCAAAATCAGAGGAAGAGCGAAGGCTCTTCTTGACGCCGCACAAGGCAAGCACGAACTTAGCGCGGGGGAGGCGTGGCAAAAATTCCGCGACGCATGCATTCACGCCGATTATTTCCGAAAAACGCGGGCGCACTTTGAGGACGCCGCGCTCGAAAGAACGGCATCTATGTTTACCGTAGAGGAAATTCGCTTCGCAAGCGATAAGGACATCGAGTGGAAGAGGAGGGCCTTCCTGGCAGAGTATGAACGCCAGAGAGGGGCGGCTGTGCAGGAAGCGGAGAATGCGGCGCTGATTTCTAGGAACCCACAACTGCAAGCGCTTCTATCGGGGTGTTTGAAATTGGGAGGCGGGAAATGAATCTGGTTGTTGTGGAAGGGAAAATCGTCTGACACCGAGAATATTCTCGGTGTCAGACGGAGCAGAGCAGGTGGCTTTGTTCCGTCTTGACGCCGACGGTGAAGACATTCCTGTCAGTGTTCCGCTAAATGCAACGAATACGAAAGTGGATGTGCTTGAACCTGGTGCACATGCCTTGATAAGAGGCGCGTTGCGGTTTGGGCGTTTCATCAATGCCAGTGGGGAGTGGGAATCCACTCGAGGCATCGTCGCGAGCAACTTCGACTTGATCGATGCTCGATTTGAAGAAAATAAAGAGAAAGCCAAAAAAATTTTGGGAGGAGAGAAAAATGAATAATTTCTGCTTTTTTACAGGCAATTTGCCAAGGGATCCCGAGGTCAAAATGACCTCAAACGGTCGCTGCATGGCACGGTTTACCATCGCCGCCAATGAAATTATTTATGACCAGAACGGCGGGAGCAGGCAGATTACAAACTGGGTGCCCATCACCGCTTGGGGAAGGGTAGCAGAGGAAGCTGCTAACTTCCACAAGGGGGATATGGTAAGCGCGTGGGGGAAGTTTACTTCTTCTTCGTACAAAGATCAGACGACTGACACAAAGCGGACTTTTTACGCAATTTCCGCGGATGGGGTAAAGCTTGTGTTCAAAAAACACGAAGATAATGCGCCAAAAGGCGATTTTAATCAGTTTGGCAATGAAGTGCCGCCAGCGGAAATCCCGCCTGCGGATATGCCGTATTGAGGAGGAGATCATGACAGAGTATAGAGCTTTGGCGACAGTCAGAAGAACGGATGATACCGTTCATACAAAAATCGAGCTCAATCAGCATGCGCAGCTTGAAGTCGATATGCTCATCGCATTCGAGTTTCTTAGAGCCGTACTTGACAGAGCAGAGGGGCCGGAGCGCTGGTAAAGCCGTTCAAAGAAACCGTCAAAAGCATGCTGGATGAATTTGTGAATGCGGATACAGAAGGACGAGATGCGAAAATGAATAGATTCGTCGAAATTCACGACATTTTGGGAGAGGAGGAACAGGGATGAGACGTTTTGAAAGGATCGACGTGCCGCGCGCCAGAGACGCGGTTTTACCGAAACGCGCCACAGCGCATTCTGCGGGGTACGACTTTGTAGCCCCGGAAGATATCATCGTCCATGCGGGCAGGGGTTTCGTTGCGACGGTGAAAACTGGCATTAAAGCTCGCATGGAGCCTGACGAATTTCTGATGATATGCATCAGAAGTTCGCTGGGGATCAAGTGGGGACTGGCACTGGCGAATGGCACGGGCATCATTGATGCAGATTACTACGGTAATCCTAACAATGATGGAGAAATCTGTATCGCCTTTGTCAATCGCGATCCCTATCGCGATGTGAAAATTCAAAAAGGGGATCGGATCGCGCAGGGGATCTTCATGAAGTATCTGCTTGCGGAGGATGATGAGACGGACACTGAAAGAAACGGCGGCGTCGGGAGTACAGGGAAATGAGGATCGGAGTGGTAGATGCAGACCTCATTGGACGTAAACGACACCGGTTTCCAAATCTGTGTTGCATGAAAATAAGCGGCTATCACAAGTCACTTGGTGATGCGGTGCAGCTTGTGCTCGACTGCACCGATCTATCCCGCTTCGATAAGGTGTATGTCGCGAAGGTATTCACGGATACGCCTGACCCCATCGGGGGTGGGCTATTCACGGATACCAAAATCGTGAAGGGCGGGACGGGGTATTTCTTCGACAAGGCTCCTGCGCTGCCTGATGAGATAGAGCACCACATGCCGGATTACCATCTGTATGACGAATGGGCAGATGGAAAGAGCGGGACTGCATTCTACCACGACTATTCTATCGGGTATATGACGAGGGGATGTTTCAGGAAATGCCCCTTCTGCGTCAATCAGAAATATAGCAGAGCGTTCCTAGCAAGTCCGCTGGACGAATTTCTGGATACTGACAGGAAAAAGATCTGCTTATTGGATGACAATTTCCTATCTCATCCTGATTGGAAACGTCTGTTGCATCTTTTGAAGGCAACGAAGAAACCGTTTCGATTCAAGCAGGGCATGGATGAACGGATACTCGATGAAGAAAGATGCGAAGAACTGTTTTCTTGTAAGTACGATGGGGATTACACCTTCGCATTCGACGATGTTAGAGATTACCAGCTGATTGAGCGAAAATTGAAGCTCATTCGTCGGTTCACCGGATCGAATCACATTCGATTTTATGTCTTATGTGGGTTCAAAGGAACGGATGCGCAGGATATTCATGATACGTTCAAGAGGATCGCACTACTTTTTCAATACGGGGCGATCCCCTATATTATGCGTTATCAGTCACCGGTTGGTGCGCCGTATCGTGGAAGTCAGTGGGAAGGGATGTATAACGCTCTTGCCAGATGGTGCAATCAGGTAAGTTTCGTGAAGAAGAAATCGTTTTATGAATTCTGCTGCTTCGATAATGAGGTGGCACACAAGAACGGCGCGGCTGGCGAATGCAAATCTCTTCGCACGGCGAAAGAGTTTCTAAAAGAATATCCGGAAATTGCAAATTTTTATTTCAACATGAAGTGGAAAACTTGGAGCTGACATGAATTTGAAAGAAGAAAACGTAAAGCCGGGCTGCCGGTTTATCAAAAAATCCGACAATACCATGGTCACTGTAGACAACGTGGCTGATTTTGAAAAGAAGTACACGAAAAAGCCTGTTGTAATCGTAGTATTCCATCAGACTGGGAAGTGGGGAGAAAGTCGGTGTATGGCCATTCCGATGAGAGAATTTGTATCGCAGTTCCAGACGGAGGTAGTAAATGATGACGGATTATATGATTGATGTTCTGTACGGTCTAGGCTGTGTAGTCCAATGTTTCGCAGCACTTGCCTGTTTGGTGGCGCTCTTCCTCGCGTTAAATGAAAGCAGCAAGAGTATGCCGAACAAGGCGGATCTGGTCTTTTTCGTTTCTGTTGCATTCGTTAGCATGATTACATTCGTGGTCATACCAAGTCGTGAAATTATTCGCTGCTTTATCGCGGGGTGATGACATGGGCATGGAAGAGAAAAGAGAAACAAATTATGCTACTTAGAACATTGCTTGATGTTACAGACGCATGCCAAGAAGTGAAAATTCCACTTGAACTTTTGAATCACGATGTGATCGCAGTCAAGCCGCTTTCAAAAAAGAAAATTTTGCTTGTGGTGAGTGATAAATAAAACATGTAAAGGAGAACAAAATGGAAGAGATTAAGCTTAACGGACAGTACAAGAAAGAAGACGGCAAAAGAATTATGCGTCTCATCAATGAAATCAAGCTCAGAAGTATGAGACTTGCGAAAATCGTAGACGAAATCGACATGCCGATAATCGCCAATATAATGGCGATGAGACTTTGCCAGTATGCAGCCGAGAAAGAAGTCGAACGCAGCGCAAAAGAGGTGGGAGGACTTGAAGACAAGTTTCTCCAGGCGCTGATGCTTGTTGAACGCGATAACACGCTTGCAGATAACACGCTCATGACAGTAGAAGAATTTTTGGGGACAGCCGAAGTCGAAGATGCAGGCTTCGACAAAATAGCCATCCAGAACAAAGATGGGCTGATCCTGTACTACGGAGACAGAAGCGCGGGTATCCCCGAAAAATTCAAGAATGTACACGTAGGCCATATGTACTTTAACGATGACGGGGAATTGGTTATTACCTTAGCGAGGGAGAAATGATGAAAACATGGCAAGCACGCCACCCGCACGAAAGGTTTGTAAGAATTCCCCGTTCTATGAGAAAATCGCCCGCGTGGATGTCTTTAGGGAAAAATGCTATACGGCTTTATTTTGAATGCATGGAGTGGACGTATGACGCAGAGAATCGAAAGATAGAAAAAGCCAGTAAAGAGCTATACCCCCGCGACAAATGGCCGGACAATCCCGACATCAAGGACGAAGATTTCTTTCTGAATAGTGCGAAAGTCATTGCTAGCGGCATTTTCAAGGGTGATACCGCACTACGCAGAGCGATCAAGGAATTGGTGAAATACGGCTTTATAGTTTGCATTGTACCGGGCAAAACAGGCCGAAAGGATCTCAAAGCAGTTTACCGAATGTCTGATAAATGGAAGAGAAAAATTTCAGGGAAGAAAGGAAACAAAAGTGATAACTCTAGGGAGTTTATTTGATGGGATTGGCGGGTGGCAGCTTGCGGCTGTGAGAAACGGCGTAAAGCCGCTTTGGAGCAGTGAGATCGATCCATTTCCTGCGAGCGTTACGAAAGAGCATTTCCCGGACACGATTCAGCTGGGTGATGTCACGAAAATCAACGGAGCAGAAATCCCGCCAGTTGATATCATATGTGCCGGAAGTCCGTGCCAGGATCTTAGCATCGCAGGAAAGAGAGCAGGGCTAGAAGGAAAGAGGTCGAACCTTTTTTTTCATGCAATGCGGATTGTGCGAGAAATGAGGGAGAAAACAAATGGAGTATACCCAAAGTTCTTTGTTTGGGAAAACGTCTTGGGAGCGTTTACAAGCAATGCTCGGCGTGACTTTAAAGCCGTGCTCGAGGAAATCGGACAGACAGATATTCCAATGCCTGCTTCTGGACGATGGGCTAGAGCCGGAATGGTTAGAAGCCAAAAATGCGGAATCGCATGGCGAGTGCTTGACGCTCAATTTTGGGGCGTCCCCCAGCACCGCGAGAGAATCTTCCTTGTCGCAGGTTTTGGAAAGTGGGGGGGCACGTCCAGGTACTCTTTAACCCCGAAAGCGTGCGCGGGAATACTTAGACGAGCCAAAGAAAGGGGGAAATGTCTTCCTGAAATGCTGGAAACGGTTTTAGAAAGGCAGGCACATAATGGAGACTGAAATTTTCCCTACGAAAAGCTATTCGGAGATTAAGAAAGGGCTTCCTGCAAGTACGCTGAAAGCGACGGGTGGGGCATACGATGGAGGAAGTGAGAACTACATTGTGGAAGAAATGAAAATTTACGAAAGCCACGGGATAGACGCACGGTATAACGAACGCGACATTTCTCCAACGTTGGCAGCAAGGATGGGGACAGGAGGCGGCAATGTGCCGTTAAAAATCGAGAAAGGCGTGTGTTTGTGCCAGGGAACCGGAATGTCAAGAAATGGTCCGATCTGCAAAGAGAAAACGGCTTTTACATTGACGAGCGTAGATAGGTACTGCACGATTGCAGTCGGTCATGATAGTTCTCATTTAAGCACAATCAACGGTGCGGCGCACACGTTATCCGCATGTGATTGCAACGCACCGCAAATGGTTTTAAAGCGGGGCGAAGCGTTTGTTCGAAGGCTTACACCGCTCGAATGCGAGAGATTGCAGGGGCTTCCGGATAATTGGACGGAAGGCGGAAGCGATTCGAAACGCTATAAAGCGATTGGTAACGGCATGGCGCAGCCTTGTGCAGATTTCGTGATAGAGAAGTTAGTGGAAGCATTAAAGGAGAGAGGTTGAAGCATATGAAACTTAGAGAATTAGTGGAAAAGATTGATAACGATATAGTTTTATGGATAGTCAGGGCTCCGGACACTAACGTTCTATTTAAAAGAAAGAACGCTTCTGACGTTATTCCAGAGAATGTGCTTTGCATGGAAGTCGGAACGTTTTTCCCTATTTACAACAGACTGTATATAGAAGTAAAAAGAAATTCTAGGAAGGGTAGCTTTAGAGAACTGCTTAACCATCTCAATAGTTACGATTGTATCGACGTGTACGTCGTCAATCGTGACGGTACGAGAAAACAAGTATGTTCTGAACAAGCTGTACTTCGCACCAGTGAAGAATATGACGATTGTTTAGTAAAAAGAATTAACCCTTATAGGTCTGAATGTGGCGATAAAATCGAAATAGAGATAGAACCGTGCGAAGAGGAAGATACGCAGGAGGAAAGATAGGAATAGAGCGGTTAGCAGAAGTATTGAGAAAGGATGAATAGCATGATGTATTTTAGCCAGCTTGTAAGCACTATGAGAAACCCATTCATACAAGTTGTGACAACGGAAGAAAGTGGGAAGAACGCATACGCGGGGAAACTGTTCGATCTTCCGTTTTCCCTATTTCGGAGGTGGCATGATTACAAAGTGCTTGAAATTACACCGATGTATGCCACGGATGAAAAGAAACCGTTTTTGCGGATTGAGATCGAGTATGCAGAAAGAGGAAAGAAATGAAACTGATCGATTTACTTAATTACATACCAGATGAATGTGAAATTGGTATCGTTGATGGCGGCTTTTCCATTTCTTATGGGAATAAATGGGATGCTATTGCGAAAGTAGCTTACAAATACAAGCTCATTAAAGAGCAAGTAGAGAACATGGATGTAAGTAGCGTTTACCCATGCACGTATGTACAGTGCAAAGAAGCTCACCTGTTCGAGAAGAACGAGGCGCCACCACTTTGCATCAAGCCACAAATTATTATTGAAATAGAGTGAGGCGAAACAGATGAAAGAGAAAAATTTTAGGATCACATGTACCTGTGATAACGCCTTCACATTAGCAGAGGGCAGGGAAGAATCGATAGACGAATACTTAAAGACTATTGATCCTATCCCTGTTGAAGCAATAAAGAAGCTGATTATCGGACATTTCAATCAGGAGATGTGCAATGGCAAATACAAAATTATCACGAGCGTGTGACGCGGCGTTTCTGGGACTGCCGAAAGAGGTGAAGGTCTGGCTGAATGAAAAATCAGTCAGAAACAAGACTTCTAATAATGTCACCATCGGGAAATATGTGATGAGTGACTACAGGGAACACATCGAGGATAGCAAGAAGTCGATTGTTTCCTTCTCCGGCGGCAAGGATAGCACGGCGCTGCTTCTCATGATGCTGGAACGCGGGATGAAGGTGGATTATATCCTATTCTGCGATACCGGCATGGAATTTCCGCAGATGTACGAGCATATTGAGAAGGTCAATGCGTATATCGGCGAGAAGTACGGGAAGATGGTGACGGTGCTGAAATCGAAGAATAGCTTTGAGTACGGGCTTCTTCACATCCTGCGGAAGAAGGGCAAGCGGGCTGGAACGCATGGTTACGGGTGGCCCTCAATGCGGAATCGGTGGTGTACGTCGATGCTAAAGAGAGAGCCCGCGCAGGAATTCATGAGGGCGCACGGGTTTAACAGGGCGAACACGAAGCTTTACATCGGCATCGCTGCCGATGAACCGAAACGTGTGAAAGATGATATTTACCCCCTCTTTGAGTGGGGTATCACAGAAGAACAGGCACTCCAATATTGCTATAAGCACGGGTTTGATTGGGGGGGCTGTACAAAGAGCGCACACGCCTTTCCTGCTGGATCTGCCCGATGCAGGGCGTGCGAGACTTGAAACTCCTTTATCGCGATTTCCCTGAAATTTGGGCAGAGCTGAAACGCTTGAATGACGGCGTGATTCGCAATAATAAGGAAGAGTGGCAGGGTATCTTGTACGAGTTTAAGCAGATGGATCATTCAGACAACACGCTTGCGCAGTGGGAGGAACGGTTCAAGAAAGAGATTGAGTTTGAGAGGCGGGAAACAAGTTTGTTTTAGTTTGAGCATCACACCGGCGTAAGGGGAGGGAACGAACGGAATGAAGGAAGAGCTTGATAAGGCGGTTGCGGATTGCCTCAATGCTTCACGCTCCGCGATGTATGACATGAACATGGACGAAGATAAGATCGAAAGGCTGATAGAAGCAGCGGACGAAAGGATGAAACAAAGGATGGCACACATGAGAGAAATCATTAAACGGTATACGGTGTCTATATGCAAAGAAAATGGATACATTCAGATTGTCACAAAAGCCGATGATGGGAATATCTATCCATGCGAGCTTGAATTTTTGACAAAGGCAATGATTATGGGTAGTAAGCGGCATTGCCCGGCATCGAGGGAGCGGATCGCTGAATTCGCAAAGATGAGCGATGAAGAGCAGGGGGATAGACTGAAATGCGCATTTGAGAGGGGGGCTATACATGTGTGATGAAGAATTTCATGCAGGAGACCGCGTTATGTTTGAGAACTGGGTTGGGAAAGTAATCAGGGGGCGAATTTGTGCGGTGAATGACGACGGCACTTATGTTGTCAGAGATGAGGAGGCGCTGAATACTTATGCGAGGATTTTAAAAGATGAGCTGTCTCTCATGGAAGACGAAGGTTCGTCTGCGGTGACGTTCAAGAAGTTTAACGACAAGGCGATTAACCCGTCGTATTACAAAGATGGGAAGTATGAATGCTTCGATGTGGCGATGGCAAGGATCAGGGAAATGGAACTTTCTGGCATGGAGGCGGCTATGTTCTTCAATGTTTTCAAGTATCTGTGGCGGTACAAAGTGAAGCATGCGGATCATCCACGCGAGGATCTGGAAAAGGCGGCATGGTATCTTCAAAAGCTCATTGCTTGTGTCACGGATAAAGAAAAGGCGTAGAGAGGTGGATCATGACAGCGGACGAGTATTTCGACAAGATAAAAGCGGTTCAGAAACGGCGCGTTTCGCTGGAAAGAGCCATTAAAGAAGAAAAGAACCGCATATATGATATTGCTGGTATTGATCCGTCAAAGGAGAAGGTGTCCGGCGGCTGTGCATCGGATATTAGTGATAAGCTGATACAGCAGGACGAGCTTTTGAATGTCTTTTACAAGGAATTGAGTTATGTTCAGTCCATTCTTGGAAACTGCGTAGAGCGGATTGATGGCCTACTAGACGAGAACGGGAAGAAAGACTTTAAGACGATAGATGTTTTGTACAATTTCTTCCTTAGCAGACGATCGCCCGGACGAATTGCAGAAAACCTTGGTGTAAGCAGGGAATACGCTTACCGGAAGCGACGGAAAGCTATTGACCGTTTCGGAGAGTTCTACAGAAAAGAATTAGACAGTATGGAGGATATTTGTTGATGAAAGCAGCAGGAACGAAAGAAAACACATACCCAGGCATCGGATGGGAAGAGGTTTACAGAACAAATGGGATTTTTTATTCCCATTTCGTCAACCGGCTTTTACGGAATAAGCGCAGCGGCACTTACAAAATCATTTCGTCAAAAGCGGCGACTGGCGATGTTCTGGATTGCCAGACAAGCGGCGAGGGCGGGCTCCCTTTGAAATTCAAAGAAGGGAAAGAAATTTGCGATGATCGCGCATATGATCCGAACAAGTATTACGGATCACCCATCATGACGGTCCGGCAGATCGCTGCCCTCGAAAGGCGTGAATTGGCACTGGAAGCGGCAGAGGTGGATTTCGAAAGGCGAGCGGAGGAGCGCGCTTTTGAAATTTTGCGGGAAATGCTGATTTAGGTTACAAAATGTCACAAGAAGACGTGGTATTATGTATTCTGGAAAATGAAAATGCGTGAGAGCAAAGGCTCTTGCGCATTTTTGTTGGGAGGATGTCATGGCGAAACGATTACCAGAAATCCGACTAAATGAAGAGAAACACATCATTTGTTCAACGAGTGTGGCGGCGGCGCAGTTCGGCATTAGTCGGGTGGGGATGGATAAGTCCATCAAAGAGCTTGGCGTTGCAAAAGAGAATGCGCGTGTAGATCTTGCGGAAATCATTGATAAGCGGTTCAACAAAGCGAATGCGGCCGCAGAAGCGGTGAGCGACAGCGCTAGAAAGCTGAAAGCAGAAGCCGACTACAAAGCGCAGAAGGCAAAGCAGGAAGAAATGGTGACGCTTCAAATGATGGGGGAGCTTATTCCACAGGAAGAAGTCAAAGATGCGCTTGAAAATGAATTCTTGGATATCAGGCAAAAGCTGTTACTATTGCCAGAAACCATAAAATCAAAAGTTTATTCCATTGATGCGGCTTTAGCCGTGACGTGCGGGGAGGTAGCGAATGAAGTTGTCCAAGAACTTCTCAGAAAACTTGCAGGAATCAATGGAAAATCCGAAGATGCAGGCAAAGTGGGAAAGAAACCTAAAAGAAATTATAAAAAAGGCGCGAAAAGCATTTCTGCCGCCGCCTCCGGAAACGGTGAGTGAGTGGGCAGACCATAATCGTATTCTCTCCCGCGAAGAATCACCATCTGCCGGTTTGTGGAATACGGATAATACGCCGTACCTTCGGGCGATCATGGACGCATTCACAGACAAAACATCACAAGTCATTACATTTTTGAAGCCTTCGCAGGTCGGCGCTACAGAGGCTGGTATCAATATCTGCGCTTTCACGATAGATCGGTCCCCATGCCGTCTGCTTTATGTCATGCCGGATGAAGACCTGGCGAAGGACTTTTCCGTGGATCGTTTGCAGAAGGCACTGAAAAATACGCCGTCCGTTGCAAAAAAAATAGAATCCGCAGACAGAAGCAAGGCGCTTATGGTGAGATATAACGGCGGATTTATCCGTTTGTCCGGGGCAAATTCACCGGCAAAGCTGGCGTCGTGGCCTATCCCGCGCGTCATCATGGATGAGGTCGATAAATATCCGCTTTGGACTGGTCGAGAAGCTAATCCAATTTCTCTTGTCAAAGAACGTACAAAAAACTGGCCGTGGCGCAAGATACTTGTCATGAGCACGCCGACTACAGAGTACGGTTATGTGTATAAGTCTTACATGGAAAGCGAAGCGCACTATGAGTTCATGGTGCCGTGCCCGGAATGCGGGCATTATCAAGTCTTTGATTTCCACCATCTAAAGTTTCCTGATGTGCTTGATGAAGCACGTCTCTCTAAAGAGACGTATTACGAATGTGAGAAATGCAAGTACCACATTCATGACAGGGAAAAAATGGGGATGCTTCGAAAAGGTAAGTGGGTGGATAAGGAAAGGATTGGATACGCGGCGAAAACGGTTGGATTCAAGCTGAATACACTGTATTCTCCGTGGGTATATTTCTATGAAGTGGCGAAGGAGTTTCTGAAATCAAAAGATGATCCCACGAAACTCATGAACTTTGTGAATTCATGGCTTGGTGAGCCGTGGAAGTCGAAGGCGTCTCAAATCAAATCGAAGTCAGTACTCGAAAGGCGGACGGAACTTCGTTCCGGTGTGGTTCCCAAAGGGACGGTGCTTCTCACCGGCGGTGTGGACTGCCAGAAGGGGTATTTCTACTGGGTGATCCGAGCGTGGCTGCCGGATATGCGTTCGCAGAAAATCGCGAATGGTTCAGCAATGACCTTCGACGATGTGGCAAACATCATGGATCAGATGTGGCCCATTGAGGATTCAGATCGGCGCATGCAGGTTGCTTTGTATGCGGTCGATGCAGGGTATAACACCGAAGAAGTTTATGATTTCTGCTATCTGCACTACCCGGCATCCATCCCCGTTATGGGCATGTCGAGCCCCATGGCTACATATTTTCGCCGAAAACAGCTGAACCCGAAGGATCACAATATGAACTGGGTACAGGCGCAGCAGCTTTATGAAGCGGATACGAACAAATACAAGGATCTGATCGCTTACCGTATCGGTCGAGAGAAAGACGGGTATGGCGCATGGCTTGTTGATGCAGATACCGATGAGGTATATGCAGAGATGATTACTGCCGAGCAGAAAATTATGGTCAACGGGCGTGAGGTTTGGAAACCGATTGCGCAGCATCGAGATAATCATTATCTGGATTGTGAAGTCTATGCATATGTGGCGGCGGATGTCATGAATGTGCGGAGCTTGCAGGTGTCAGCTAAAGATCCCCTGCCCGTGCAGAAAGATGAGAAAAAAGAGAGTGGTTTAACGTATAGCCCATTTGGAGGTCGGCAATGAATAGAGAAGAGTTACAGAAAGAAAAAGAAGCGCTGGAAACAGCCCGTATGAATATTTTAGAAGGCGGGCAGGAGTTCCAGACCAGAGACGGCCGCGTGAAGATGGCGAGCCTTGAAACCATCATGCAGCGCTTGGCGGAAGTCAATTCGGCGCTGAATCAGATCGATTCAGTGAATGGCATGACAGACACCGTGAGATTGAAATTCGGAGGCATGGGATAATGGGATTTCTAAAGCTGGCGGGGGATCTGTGCAGCGATATCCAGTCTATTTGGAGCCCTGAAAAGGCGATGAAGTCCAAAATGGTACGAGAGCGATACTTCGGGTATTCGGCGGCACAGGAAACGCGGAAAGACGAGCGCCTTCCCTTCGATGGGACGGCGGAACAATTTAACACATATTCGCGCGATAAACTTCGAGCACGAGCAAGGGATTTGGAAAGAAATAATCCCATCACCGGTTCCGTATTGGAAGCATTTTTAAATAATGCTATCGGGACCGGTTTTAATATGCAGGCACAGACAAACAATGATGTGTTTAATCAGCGCATTGAGGCACTTTGGAAAGAGTGGGAGCACCACGAGAATTGCGACATTACGCAGCAGCAGTGTCTGGATGACATCATCAAGCTTATTGTTGTCAGAAAATTCGTAGATGGCGGAATTATGGCGACATTCCCACTGGACGGGAAAAGGAAAATACCTCTCACTATCCAGCTTCACGAAGTCGATGATCTGGATACGATGACCGATCCCAAAGACCAGAATGGGCACATCATCGTGAATGGCGTCGAGCTTGATACGACGGGCAAACCGCTTGGATATTGGCTAAAGCAGACGGAGCCGGACGGTTTCACGGAAATGGAGCCGCGACGATATGACGCAAAAGATGTGATTTTTTTATGGAAAAAGTCACGTGTCAGTCAGTTTCGGGAAATCACAGAAATGGCTAGAACCATCGGCGTCACAAAGGATCTTGGCGATTACAACGTGGCCGTCATGTTTCAGCAGAAAATTGCGGCGTGCTTTTCCGCCTTTGTGGAGACTGACAACACGCTTGGCGCACCGGGACGCATTGCCAATCAGGCAGACGGCAGCCGCGTAGAAAATATCGAAGGCGGCTCCATTAAATACCTGAAGGCGGGCGAGCACATCAAAGGGCTCACGCCGAATGCGCAGGTGACGGATGCAAGCAATTTCCTGCCTTTGCAGCAGCGAATTATAGCCGCCGACAAAGGGCTTTCGCTGGAAAGCACCAGTCGAAACGTGGAGCGCGTAAACTATGCATCTGCCCGGCAGAACCTTTTGGGCGATCAGCTGACTTACGGCTCTATCCGCGAGGAACTGGTCGAATATTTCCTACGGCCGCTTTATAAGCGGTTCGTGAATATCTGCTATTTGACCGGCCTTCTGGACGGGACCGGGTTCAAATATGGGGACGAAGAGTATTACAAGGCCACGTGGCTTGCCGCTTCGCTCGGATGGATTGATCCGCTCAAAGAGGCGCAGGCGAATGCCATTAACCTTGCGAATGGCGGCAAATCATTCCAGGAGTATTGCGCGGAACAGGGTGCGGACTGGCGCGATCGCATTGACCAGATGAAGGAAGTTCAGGACTATGCAGAATCTAAAGGCGTCGCGCTGGCATTCGGCGTGCAAGACAGCGAGATAAAGAATGAGCCGGAAGACGATGATACAGGAGGTAAAGATGGGGGAAACGACGACAATTAAACAGTTTGGATTAAGAGAAATCGCAGTGGACGGCGTGGATGAAGCGAGCCGGAAATTGCGATTTTCTTTTATGACGGAAGCGCCTTGTGATAACTGGTTCGTGCCGGAAGTCTGCTTGTGCGCAAAGGGAAACGTAGATCTGACGCGCTTTGAAAATGGCGTCATGCCGATGCTTTTCAATCACAATCGAGACATCGTGATCGGCAAAATCGAGAACGTGTCTTTTGAAGATGGGAAAGTCACGGCAGAAGCGACGATCGATAAAGACGAAGAATCCGAAAAGTATTTTCAGAAAATTCTTTCCGGATCGCTGAAAGGAATTTCCGTCGGATATCGCCGTCTCAATACGGTTCGCGTGCTGAAAGGCACCAGTTATAAGGGACTTACATTTGACTGTGACATGGACGTAACAGACAGATGGGAACCTTATGAAATTTCTTTGGTAAGTTGTCCGGCAGATCCCGATTGTGCAGTCGGGAGGGGACTTACAAATACAGACATGACCATTTCTATTGTTCAGAACGAGGAGGAGCCAAAGATGGGCGAAAACCAGAAGCCGGAAGCACCGGCAATCAACGAGGCAGCGGTTCGTGAAGCGGCAGAAAAAGCAGCAAGAGCAGAACGAGCTCGCGTCACGGAAGTTACGAAAGTTTGCAGAGGCATGGGAGTTGACGATGAAAGCATGAGAGGTTACATCGAAAACGGAACATCCATTGAAGATGTACGAAAAGAGATCCTTGAAAAGGCAATGAGCGCCCCGAAAAATCAGCCGTCCGGCATCAATGTTGTTACGGATGAAAAAGAAAAATTCGCGAAGCGTGCAGTAGACGGGATGGCTATCCGCTTTGGCGTCATCGGCGAAGAAAAAGCGGTGTCTAATGAATATGCGAATGCATCCCTGCGCTCCATTGCAGAAGATGCGCTCACTCTATTCGGCGGTATGAGCGAGAGAAAAGCACATCTCATGAACTCCAATGACCTGTTCAATGCCATGTTCAAGGAAAGAGCGATGGGGACAGACCAGTTCGTTTCTATCGTTGATAATTTCGGAAACAAGGTGATGCTGAAATCCTATAAAGAGCAGCCGGCTATTTTCTTGAATTTCGTTTCTAAAGGATCGAACCCAGATTTCAAGAAGACCAATAAATACTGGCTTGGGGTGGACGGCATGCCGGAACTGATGGCACCTGAAAGCGATGAATTTAAGTATGGGGAAATGAAAGACGGTAAAATCTCCACGGCAATTCAGACTTATGGCAAGGCAATTTCTTTTACCCGTGAAATTTTCATCAACGATGACATGGGCGTAGTCACGAGAGCTATTCAGAAGCAGTCCGGCGGGTTCAGACGCCTACAGGAAAAGATGTTCTTCGACATGCTGACTAAATCCGTTCCGTTCAATACGAAGAATAAAAATATTGTGGAGACGAACAAAGACATTTCTGCCAAGGCGTATTCTGAAATGCGCAAGCTGATGCATCGTCAGAAAGACCGCGAAGGTAAAACCTATATCGGTACGTTCCCAGCTTTTCTGCTGGCATCAGACGAACATGAATTTGAACATCTTCAGATCCTGCATTCTGCATCCGATCCGGCGCAGAATAATGCAGGCGTGAATAACCCCATGCAGAACAAGATGGTCCTTTTCACTTCTCCGTGGCTTGAAGGCGATGCTTACTATGCGATCGCGAAGCCTTCTGAAATGGAAGGCATCGAATTTACCACTTTGAACGGAGTAGATCGCCCGTATTCCAGAACCGTGCAGAGCGAAAAACATCTCGGTATCGATTACCAGTACTGGATGGACTTTGGATTCAATCTGATTGATTATCGTGCATTCGTCAAGAATGAAGGGGCATAAGGAGGATAAAAGATGGCTACTACTATTGGAACATTCAGACAGCCAGGATCAATTATCACCGTGAAGGCGACCGCAGACGTCGCCTATCATGAATTGCTGAAAGTAGGCAGCATTTATGCGGTCGCCAAAGCAGCGATAGCGAAAAACGGTTATGTGGCGTGTGACGCAGAGGGTGTATTCCAGTTCCCTAAGAAAGCGGCGGAAGCTATTACGCAGGGTACGAAAGTATATCTTGATGAATCCGGTGCTATTACTGCGACGGCAGGCACCGATCCAGCGGTCGGCGTCGCATGGAGCGGAGAAACAGCGGATTCGACTTCGATTGATGTAAAAATCAACGTCTAGGAGGAAGTCAGATGGGGATGATGGACGCGCAGCGGAGGATATGTCAAAAGGCATTCTTCTCTGATAAAAGACTAGGGGAACACATTTCTTACAACGGGAAAGATATCGTGGCGCTTGTATATGTCGGTGTGTCCAATTCTCGTTCTGACTGGAATGAAGCGAAAACCGTTATAGAAAACGCGGCTCTTGTTGATGCGGCGTATTTCTGCGTGTGCGACGAAGGCGAGAATGGAGTTCTATCACCGGTGGAAGGCGATGCAATCGTCTACAACGGCGATAGGTATTCAGTTTCTAATATCGTCGAGCACGACGTGGCAGGAAGTCATTTTGTGTTGCTTGCAACGAAAGCAGAAAGGGCACTCGGACGATGAATCTGATTGAAATATCGGTATCTGACGAATTAACGCCTGCTTTCAAACGGATGCTTGCTAACAATAAGAATTACTTAAAAAGCGTGTCGAAGTCGCTCGGGTACTACATTCAAAAGGAAATCAAAGAAGGCGTCCGAAAAGGCGTCTTGTATCATACCGATGACGGTTGGAATCAGATCTGGTTTACGGAAGGAAACATCCAGCCACGTAGAGAATTGCAGGGGCACGCCTCGCGGTATCTTTATGGGCAGATGATCCGCGCCGTCGGGTATCAGTACATGCCAGACAGCATTTCAACCGTGATCGGGTGGACTTCCAAATCGTCTGCGGAATATGGACGAAGAAACGAGCTTGGCGGGCGGCAGCCGGTGACAGAAAGCATTCGTCGTATTTTCTATAATGCGTATGATGCAGAGCTTGAAAGGTACGGTTCTATCGTCGAGAACCGCGACTATGATAAGTATGTTTACCCTCTTAGCAAGAAGAAAAAAGAACTTATCACACCTGCAAGACCGATCTTTGAGCCGATGATGACGCGAATTCATGATGATTTTGCGCCGTACATTGAGCGGAAAGTGCAGTCTTACATGGAAGGAAATGTGAAATTCGGCAAGAAGAATAAGCGCGTCTACAAGGTGTACGGAGGATAGGCTGATGGGATTGCAAAATCTGGATATCACAAGCACGATGCTTCATATCGGAGCACAGCTTAAAACAGACAAAAGAATCATCGCCTTTTGCAAAGAGCGGTTCCCTGGAAAAGAGCTCCATGTACTTGTGGGGGATATTACAAGGAAATACATCCCTACTTACGATGACACACCGTACATCATCGTGACGGACTTTTCGAAGCAGGAAGGGCAGAATATTGAATTTTGCCATTACGAATTCACATTATGGGTAGGCGTCGGGAAAGAGGAGCCGGAATTTATCGAGGCGGATGGTGTAAAAATCATGGACGTCTTTAAGGATTGCGCCGACTTCATGACTATCATTGAGGATGTTTTCAACGACGCTGAAATCAATAATCGCCCTTGTGCGAAGGTAAATACGAACGGTCCTTTCCCCATCGATCCGGCAGGTCGCCATTGGGCGGGGAAAATCAAGGTAAACAAGCGTATTTATCAGACGCTTGGCGGGAATTATACAGAAGAGTTATAGGAGGTAGAAAATGGCAGGTCAGGCTATGGGCGTTTATTCTAAGACCAGACTGTATCCGGAAGAGGCATTGAGCAAGCTGCCGGAAACGGTCAAGGGTTTTGAGATCCCATTCAATTCTAATTCACTTTCCAGTTCGCAGAATTCCAGTTCACCGGGTACTATCACAGGACGCCGCGACGCAGCGGAACCGATGCTCGGCAATATCGACTGCACGGGCGATGTAGTCACGCCGGTGGATACTGATGCATTCGGATATCTTCTGGCGGCGGCATTCGGCAGACCGACTACAACGCCGGGGAAGAGCGGCACCAATCTCTATACCCACGTTTTCAAGCCGGGCAAGACGCAGCCGTCCTTCGCTGTAGAGAAGGTATTCTCTAATGGTGTGTATTCGCTCATCAACGGTGTCAAGGTCAATCAGATTGAAATGACGTTCGGCGGCGACGGTGAATTGACTGCTACCGTTGGCTTCATCGGATGCAAAGAAACCATCAATGATGCAGCAGCGGCAACGGAAGAAAATATCACTAAAGTCGGGTTTAATCGTCTTAACAATTTTCAGGCATCTCTGAAAATCGACGGGACGGATGTAGCGATCGCGACAGAGCTTTCTCTCACTATTCCGTTCGGGCTTGATGATAGCGGCTATGCAATTGGCAGCGGCGGGTTCCGAACACGAATCAATGAAGGCATCATTTCCCCAACTGGTAAGCTGACTGCTTTCTTCGACGACAAAACTTTCATCGACAAAGCGATGACTTCAAAAATAACACAGCTCCAGGTCACACTGACAAAGGGAGATAAGTCTCTTGTCGTCGATATCCCTGAAGTCATGTTCGCGAGAAAGTCGCCGGGCATTGACGGTACGAAAGGCATCACGCAGGAACTGGATTATTCTGCTTTCTATAAAGAGAATGCTTTAAATTCCTGCATTCAGTTTACCTTGGTAAACGGGGTAGCTACATACGAATTTTAATGAGTACCCCGTCGGACTTTCCGGCGGGGGATTTTTTATATGTGAGGAAATAAAAATGGATAACGAAAAAAACATGAAACCAGCAGAAAAGAACGAAGAAAAACTTATTGCAAGAGCTATGACATTTTCTGAATTTGAGCGTTTTCTTGAATATTCTGATGAGCTTGAAACTTCGAATACGCCAGCAAAACTGATCGGCGTCCGTATGGCGCGGTGGGTGGCTAAGAACATCTACAACATCGATCCGGATTCTGCGAAGTATACGCCGGGGACAATTATGGATCTGCTCGTGAAGACGCAGGCGCTTTCTGAAAAGAGCGAGCTGGAAGACTTAAAAAACTAGAAAGCGTCTGGGACTGGCGAATCAGAGGCGGCGCTAAATACTGTGATACGTGCAGAAAGGCCGCCAAACAGACCGGGCGCAAATTAGATTGCGAGAATTGCCCTGATAGGGCTCCCGAAATTAGGCCGGGCAATTTCAGGGCGATGAGGCTATATGCGCTGGCTTCAAATTGCGTGCACTATGTAGGGACGATGAGCCGTCCTTTTATCAGCGGGCTGAATTGGGTAGATCTGGAAACAGTCGCCCGCTTATCCCGCATACACATAGGGCCTGCAATGATGAAGCGCATGAGGAAAATCGAAAGTTTAGTCATCAAGGAGAGTGTGGAAGATGGGCGTCATTGAGACAAGAGCGAAAGTCAGTATTATCGACGGAGCGAGCAGCGGCTTAAACAATATGGCAAGTGCCAATGAACGCCTAACATCCTCTCTCGGAAAAAGTGCGAGCGCGGCGAAGAATTTCTCCGTCAATCTGCGGGCAATGACCAACGGGAAGTCCGGCGGAGCAAAGCAGTTTAGCGACATGGCTCTTGGGCTTGATAAAGCAGCACAGAGCGCCAGCAATACCAGCAAAATGCTGAACCGCCTTGTATACTCTATGGCGCGTTATACCGTCATCTACGAGGGCATCCAGAAGCTTGGAAATCTGTGGAGTACAGTCATCGGCGGTGCGTATGACTACGGAAACATGATGGAAACGAACCGTATCGGCATGGCTGGCATCCTGGCATCCATGATGCAGATAAACGGGCAGCAGCTTTCCTGGAACCAGTCGCTTACGATTTCTTCTAAAATCATGAAAGATTTGCAGAATGAATCTCTTAAAACGTCCGCGACGGCAAGCGAATTGATTGATACCTTCCGTGCCCTTTTAGGGCCGGGGCTTGGCGCGGGCATGTCGATTGAACAGATCGAGAAGTTTACGACGGTCGGCGTCAATGCGGTTAAGTCACTCGGATTGGATGGCGTACAGCTTGTACAGGAGCTTCGAGACCTTGTACAGGGAGGGATTCGCCCCGCGTCCTCTACGCTTGCTACCGCACTTGGCATTTCCGATGCGGATATCAAGAAGGCGAAAGAATCGTCCGAAGGTTTATATAAATTCTTGATGGATCGCATGAAAGGGTTTGAGTATTCAGCTCTTGAAACGAATAATACCGTCAAGGGACGTATCGATCAGATCAAAGAAGGATTACAGCGCGGGATCGCAGAAGGTACAGAGCCACTTCGCGGTATGTATTCGGAAGCACTGAAAGAGTTTGGCGAATCAATCATTCAGGTTGACAAGTCAACAAAAGAATGGAAAATCAATCCTGAATTTATCAGCTCTATCAGCACCATTTCGGGTTCCATGGTGGAAATGGTAGAAAGCGCCAAAAAAGTTGGCGAGTTTATGTCCAGTGGGCTTGTCGGTGCCACGTATGTCGGCAAGACTGCCGTCGCGGCACTCGGGCAGGTCGGTGAACATATAGGTGAAATCGTCACACTCTGGGCGGGATTCAAAGCCTCTAAGTATATCAAGGATTTAATGCAGATTCTTAGCGTGACGCGCGAAGAGAGAGAATTGCATACGGGGCTGGGCCGCGCCATTCAGGGCATGCAGGATAAATTTAACGGCCGTCTGGAAGCGCAAAAGAAGGCTTTGAAATACGAAGAGGAGGAAAAAAGGCTCGTCGATAGCGCTTTAAATTCCTTTGCTGACGTAACTGGGCAGATTTCCGAAAGTGCAAGTAAAGCGCAGACCTTGAACTCCATTCTTGAATCGAACGAAAACTCCATCACAAACCTGGCAAAAAAGTGGCAGGCTATGGGGATGAGTATCAAGGAATCTGTCACTTGGCAGAATAAAATCGTTTCGCTTGTGAATGGCGGATATAATGTTGCGGCTATGGTGCAGATTGGGAAGGGTGATGAGCGCGCAAGAAAAATTCAGGCAGAGGCAAATGCGCTGGCGGCAAAGAATGACCAGCAGAAGCATGAAGTGGAGTTGTATCAGCAGCAGTCCAAAGCCATTTCTGAAGTCATACATAAGGAACATGAACGCCTGATGCAGGTTTCAAAGACTTCTAGCGATGAACTGAAAAATATTTCTCTCATGGCGGAGAAGGTGAGGAATCCATATTCTCGCGGTGAAGCGGCTGAAGCGCGTGTGCAGCGTTTCTTAGATGCAGACACAAGCGGCCGCGGCGGAGCCAAAGGTGATGCGAACCGGCAGATTTGGAAGTGGCAGCAGACAGCGGTAGAGGAACTTCGCTCTAAGTTACAGGCACTAAAGCTTGACTACGAAGTCGTTCAAGTGACCACTGAAAAATTCATGGATTCTCTTAAAACCGGAATGAGCGGCAAGGTGAAGCCTGTCATGGACGAAGCTATCAATTCGGCGAAGGTTTGGAATGATGTGTTGCAGTCTACGCGGACAAACACAGAGCGATTAACCAACGCGCAGATTGAGTATATTAAATACCAGTCCAGCGGGAATACGGCAAATGAACTTGGGCAGAAAGAGCGCGTGGCAGCACTTTTTAAAGAAATTTCAAGCCAGCTTGAAAAAGTCGGGATGAGTGCGAAAGAAGCACAAGTCAAATCCTATGAGTTCATAAACCAGCTTATTCAGGGCTTAAAAACGGTAGATCAGACGAACTTTTTATCTGTAGACGCGGCATTTAAGCAGGTCGGGGATAGCGCGAAAGCATTTGCTGATAATTTCAAGCTCGTAAAAGAGCAGATAGAGCAGGTGAAACAGGCGAACGCGGATGCGGCGCTTGAATTTAACGCTCTTTCTAATGCGTTCAAAATCGGCGGCGAAGAGGCGTTTCAGGCGACAAAAAAGTTACTTGAAGAGAGCAAGGCGCTGCAAGCCGCATTGAATGAGCGTGGTGCAACGGATAAAGCGAACGCCGTTTACAAGGAAACTGTAAATTATTTGCAGCAGGTGGCAGAAGCAAAAGACAAGGCAACACTTGCCACGAAGAAGGAAGTCGCTGCTATCAAAGAGGCCAACGAAGCACTGACTGTTCACAAACAGAAACTGGACGAGGCGAATCAAGGGATAGGTCTCTTCAATGGGAAGATGAGCAAGATGCTAGGCGTGGTTTCGTCCGCTGGCATGGGCGTTTCCATCCTCACAGATGCTTATATAGCAAATACCGATGGCTGTCATGATATGGCGAAAGAAGCCGCAGATGCGGCGATGCAGATCTCCATGATTTCGATGGCCGCGGAAGGGCTCATCGGCCTTATCCCTAGTCTTGTTGCAGGGCTGAAAAGCGCGTATACCTGGTTCAGAAATTTGGCAGTCGTCAAAGCTCTTGCCATGAATCCGGCTGGACTTATTGGAGCAGTAGGTGTAGGAACACTCGCCGCTATAGCGTATGGAGTAAGTAGCAAGTATGAGAAGACACAAAGCGGTGACTACAATGTACATGACTTCTTCTCTGACGCGGAGCTGGGAGGATATCATGATGGGAGCGAAGAAGAGGAAATCCCGCAAAGCTCCTATGTAAAGAAATTTACTCCAACGCAGAAAGACTACGACGCGGCGGATGCGGCTGATGAAGAAATGTTCCATACAAAGGCGCAGAACAGTCTTGTGGATATGTACGCGGAAATGGCTCGAATTTCAGAACAGAAGGCAAAAAAGGCCGAGGATCTCATGCGGAAAGCCACGCTCGCCGATGTCGTTAAAAAGCAGGATGACAGCGGGAGCGGAAAGGCGTCCGGCGGTAAATCTGGCAAAGCGGCGCTTCCTGAGCTGGAATATACTGATGCGCTAGGAAATGCTTTTTGGTATTTGCAGCACGGTTACAATGTCTACGCGGCCGCTGCACTGGCTGGAAATCAGATGCAGGAAGCGGGGAGAGGCGATACAGAATCCATTGATTATGCCGCGGATAATGGGCAGGGGCATTACGGTTCAGTTCAATGGGGCGGAGAGCGTTTCCAAAACCTCTATGATTATGCTAGTGGCGATTGGACAGATCGGGAGAAACAGCTCGAGTTTTCTGACTATGAATTGAGAGAAGCGCAGTATTACAAAGACGTGGGGACGCGCCTTCGCGCCGCAAGCAGTCTGGAAGAAGCGAATCACATTGTGTTTTCGCAATACGAGGCACCAGGAGATGATACCGAAGGCACGCGGCTTAGTTATGCACAGCAGCTCCTCCCCCGCCTTATGCAGCTTGCTAACAAAGAAGCGACGCTGAACGGCGAGACTGGGAACGGAAGGAAAGACATGGCACGCCAGAGAGAAGAGCTTTACAGAAAGTTGGCGGATGCAACGAAACTCACCATTCGCGACACCCAAAATCTGAATGAAGCTACTCTTTCCGTCACTGGAGCGCAGACGGCCTATGATAAGACCATGCAGGAAGCGAATGACAAGCTCGAAGAGTACAAGATACAGATCGAGAAAGACAAGGCACTCGGTGTGAATGAAAATGTCATCAGCGACTTGCAAAACGCCATCATCGACTACGCGAAGGCTATGAGACAGAAGGCCAAAGAAGCGCAGCAAACGGAAACGATGGGGAGGTATGATGACCAGATTTCTGCAATTTCGAATAGAAATCTTGGATTTGGCGAAGCCTACAGTCGCTCGCAGGAGCTGACCAATAAGCTGAATGAATACAAGTCTTATTTGCAGGAGCAGCTGAACGACACGAACCTTTCGTATAATCAGAGAATCTCTATCGAGCAGAAACTTTCCAGCACTATTAAGTCCATCAATGACCAGTCTTGCTATGACTACAAGGAAGGCTGGAAGCAGGCACTGACAGAGATTTCTAATCAGCAAATTAACTGGAAAGACACAACGGTCAACCTGTTTTCTGATATCGAAAGCTCACTTGCAAGCTGCTTGTCTTCTACGGGGAATTTCTGCACACGTATGAAATCTTTCTTCAGCGACTTTGCCAAGAGCGTACTGAAATCTATTTCGCAGGTGATCGCGAAACTGCTTATCATGAAAGTTGTGACAGGCATCTTCGGCGGCGGTGGAAGTAAGAGCTTGGGGGCAGCGCATGAAGCCGCTAAAGCTGATTTTGGCGTGTGGGAATCTGTAGCAGCCAATTACGGTTATGCATCCGGCGGCGATGTGCTGACGGATCGCTGGGTGATGGTCGGCGAACGTGGCCCCGAATTGGTACGATTCAGCAGGGACGCTCACGTGTATTCTAATGGCGACACAAGGAAGATGCTTTCCGGCGGAGCACAGACACCGGCGCAGGTGCAGGTGATTGTAAATAACAACACAGGAACACAGATGCAGGCGCGTCAGACGACTTCGCAAGATTCGTCTGGGAAACTGCTGCACCAGATTATTCTTTCGACGGTTGGTGAAGCGCTGACGACTAATGAGTACGGCTTGAAAGATGCAATTATGGGGGTAAGATAAATGGTTTTTCCTGATATACAGACGCCCGATTATCCGTTGAATGAAATATTTACGGATCACACGCTGAAAATGCAAGTGGACAATGAGACCATTCTCACGCGCCCGCGCTTTACGAAGCTTCCTAAAGCATTCAAGCTGTCATGGTCGAAGCTTCCCACAGAAGATTACAACAAATTGCGCGCTTTCTATCAGCAGACGAGAGGAGGCGCGCTTTCCTTTGGGTGGACTTATCCGGCGGACGAAGGGAATGAATACTCAGGGCGGGAATTCACGGTTCGCTTCACTGACAGCGAGCTTTCCTTCCAGCTGGTAGAGCTGAATCTATGGAGTGGCAGTATTACATTGAGCGAGGTATAGCATGAATCTTTCTACGGCGGCGATTATAGAAAAAAACAGGGTATCCACCGATGGCGTCTACCTGCTTTTGCTGACTATACAGTATAAAAATGAAGAGGCCATTCATCTTGTACTGAATAATGAAAAAATCACGTTCAAGGGAATAGATTACTACCCTTATTATTTTTCTCTTTCAGAAGTGAAACAGACTTCTACGGAATTGCCGTCGTGCACCCTCACAGTTTCCAATATCACGGGCACGATTTCCCGCATTTTGGAAACATATGACGGTGCGTCCGGCGGGAAAGTCACTGTAGCCGTTATCAACACGAATATTTCTGATGAGATTTTACAGGAAGAACATTTCGTTATTGCCGGAGCCACGGCGAAAAAGGATTACGTATCTATCAAGCTTGGGTGCGGCGCAAGTTTAGATCGGCGCTATCCGAATGTACGTATCATGAAAGACTGGTGCCCGTTCAAGTTTAAGGGCGTTCGGTGTGGGTATAAAGGACCGCTCACTACCTGCAATAAGACGTTGACTGATTGTCGGGAACGCGGGAACAACACGAGATTTGGCGGTGAACCGACGATACCGCAGGGAGGCTTATATGCTAGACGTGACTGATTTGGTGGGGCAGCCATTCGAAAAGTATCCGTGTTGGGAGCTGGTGAAAGAGGTTTTCCGGCGGCGGGGAGAGACGCTGCCGGATTATCTAACGATGGATTATAGCAATCCGGCGGACATTAAAGGTGTCAAATACTACGAAAAACTGTCTCGCCCGGAGGAGGGAGCTATTTGTGCTTTCGATTTAGGCGGGCATGGGATTGACCACGTGGGGGTTTATCTGGGGAACAATATGCTGCTTCACTCTACTACGGTCAGTGGCGTATGCATTGAGAGATTTTCCCGGTATGTTTCAAGGCTGAAAGGGATCTACAGGTATGGTACATGTCATCATAATCACGAACCCATTTGATACGGCAAAAGGAAAGAAAGAGTATTGGGCCCCGTATGACAAACAGAAGCCGGTACGTGAATATCACGCAGAAGATGGCGAAAAGCTGTATGCAGTGAATGGTGTGCAGGTAGATCCGAGCGCAACGGTCATGGATAGGCAGGAAATCGTAGTCGCTCCAAAAATCCAGAAGAAAGCATTCGGGTGGATTTTGGCCGTTGGTTTAACAATTTTTGGCGCTGGCATGGCAGGGGCGGCGTTCAAGGCGGGCATTAGCGGTTGGCTTATGGCCGGACGCATTGCCGGTGCGTTAGCCATGACGCTGATCGGAAACCATATCATGACCAAACTGACCATGCCGAAAGCAGACCTTACTAATGCCTCCGAGCAGTCGAACACATACGGATGGGGTACGCCGTCTACGCTAACCGGGCAGGGGTATGTTTTACCTATTTGCTATGGTAAGGTAAAAACGGCGGGCATGATGTTGCAGCGCCATGTCATTTCTGACGGTAAAAACCAGTATCTGAATATTCTCTATTGCTTGGCAGAAGGCGAGCTCGACGATGTATCGGTCATCAAGCTGAATAATAACCCGATTGAGAACTATTCCAACGTGTCAGTGGAAATCCGTAGCGGATCCAATCAGCAAAGCATTATTCCTGACTTCAATGATTCGTATGCAGATACCGCCTTGGCGTATGAGCTGAATGTTGGGAAATGGAACACAGTGACGCTGGACGGGAATACGGCAAATGGGATTGAAATCACTATCGCCTTCCCTAATGGGCTGTACTATTCCAATGACAGCGGCAATGCCGATTACACCAGTGTTACCCTTAAAGCGCAGTACCGTAAAGTGGGTACAAGCGACTGGCAGAATATTCCAATCCGAAACGAGAATTACGAATGGATACCAGACTGGGCAAAAAACACCAGCGGATTTGGCGCGTTGTTCACGTGGAGAGCGCACTACAACGCAGAGTGTCGTAAATTAGTCGGATACGAAACCTATACGAAGTGGGGGAAAACCTTCTATCGTTACAAAAAAGGGAAGCGTATTCCGATTTATGAGTACACTATGACGTATGACGAGTGGAAGAAAGCGATCAAGGATGCACATCTTTATGATGGTATTATTCGGGGCAAGGAAACTGGCGTCTTTTATCGAATGTACCGTATCTATGACTTGGAACCGGCGCAGTACGAAGTTCGTGTTCAGTGCGCGGCAAAGGATAGGACAGATATCCGAACAGCGAATAAAGTCCAGTGGGTAGCCGTCACGCAGGTGGTCTATGACGATTTCACCCATCCTGGCAAAGCCCTGCTGGGACTAAAAGCACTCGCCACAGATCAGTTGTCTGGCAGTGATCCGCAGCTCACTTGCACTATCGAGCGAAGCAGCGTATACATTTGGAACCCGATGACAAGTTCTTATGAAGAGCAGCCAGCGAGCAATCCGGCATGGGCTTGCTATGATATTCTCCATGGATGTAGGAAGCTTTTAAATGAAGATGGGCATACTTATGCCTATGAGGCAGAAGGCATCCCAAAAGAGAACATGGACTATTACGCCTTCGCGGCGTGGGCGGCTATGTGCACCAAAGCAAATATCCAATTCAACTACCTTTTCGATAGTGCCATGAAGGTATGGGACGCGGTGAATTATCCTTGCCGCGTCGGGCGTGGATCTGTCATCATCGTAGGGACGAAAGTATCGTGCATTTACGACTACGCGAGCCCGTCAGTTCAGCTTTTTACCGTCGCGAATATCAAGAAGGATTCTTTTTCGAATGAGTATCTGGCGACAGAAAGCCGGGCAAACAGCATTGAGATTTCCTTCATGAATCGCGAGAAAAACTATGAGCGAGATGTTCTTGCCGTTTTCAACGAAGAATACGATAGCAGTGATGCGGTGGCGCAGCCTACACAAATAGAGCTGATGGGATGTACTGACGCGAAGCAGGCGTATCAATACGGGAAGTACAAACTCCGTGAGAATAAGTACGAAATCCGTACAATTCAGTTTGAAGCGTTTGCGGATTCTATTGCTTGCCAGATCGGTGATGTCATCACCGTGCAGACAGATGTGACGGAATGGGGGATCGGCGGCCGCGTAGTAAATGCGGATGGCAACACCATTACGGTAGATGTGGATAATCTTGATGGCGGCGATTATACGTCATTCATGTATCGTGATAGCACAAATGATTCTCTTGTGAAGAGAAATGTCGTTTCCGCGGCGGGAAATACTGTCATCATTGACGGTATAAACACGGCTGCGAAAGATGATGTGTACGTGCTGGGTAAGGCAGGGTTTCAGGCTAAAGAGTTTAAGGTCCTGTCTATATCTACGAATATGGACGAAGAGACGCGGACAATTACGGCGGTGGAATACTATCCGGAACTGTATGATGCTGATACGGACAAAGTTCCAGAGATCGTTCGACCGACGTCGATGATAGAAGCACCTAAAAATCTGATATTGTCTACTGAAAAGTATGTAGAATTTGACGGGACTATTACTTCACTGGTGCACTGCACATGGATCAATCCTAGACAGTTCAACACGGTATGTCTTGAAAGATCTACCGATGGCGTGAATTGGACGTTTGAGAAAAAGTTCACGCAGAACGAAAGCTCCTATACGTTTACCGCGTTATCATTACAAGTTTATCGTGTTCGCGTTTATGCAATCAATGATATTGGCGAAAAGTCCGATTACGCCGAAAACAACATTCTAACTGATGGACAGGACATGCTTCCCCCGGATGTAGAAAGCATTAACGTGGAGAAGATGGCGAGCGGTCTCCGGCGGTATTGGTGGAAATTTACTTACCCTTATCCCAATGACATTGCGGGGTTCAGAATTAAGTATACGCAGGGGCAGGAGCTAAATTGGGATAATGGCATACCGGTACAAGCAGGGCTTATAACAACGCAGCCGTATGAAACCCAGACGATCCGTCAAGGCACACACGCTGTTATGATTAAAGCGGTGGACAATGCGGGCAATGAATCTAAAAAATATGCATATTGCATTCTTGATTTAGGGGATTTGCTTGAGGAAAATGTTTTAGTTCACCATGATTTCAAGGATGGCAATTGGGAGAAAGTCTCTAGTGACGGGTTGATTCTAAGCGATGGGAATATTCATGCGAAGTCCATCGTAGCCATGTGGTCTGCGAAAAACCAATTTATGTGGAGCGAGAAGAGTAAATTCAAATGGGGCACGAACTTTTTAGCGTATGATACTACCGCAAGTTTCAATGCAGAAGCTTCAGGCCAGTTTTGGATACGTTCTGAAATAAAAGGGCCGGCGATCATCTACTACAAGAAGGGCGGCACGAACGCCTATCTAAAAGAGGCGTCCAAATCGTACTGGACGGGAAAGGAAGCGGCGGCTTTTGATGGCAGCGATGGAGGTGATAATTTCTGGAAGCAGTATTCAGATCGAGTGCTTGTGCGAAAAGGAGACGTTATTCAGATCAAGGTTCATTCACTAAATCCTTCCGTTGAAGAAACAGTGATAAAACAATTAGAAGCATTGATCGACGTTCCAGATCGGAACGAGCATTTTGAAGACATTGAGATTTCTGCTGGCGGGACAAAACTTCCGATCGTGACACCGTTCTATAAGACTACGGCGGTGCATTTGGACGCCATTCAATCCAGCGCGGCGGTAGCGATGAAGATCGTCTCTCGCACGCCGTGTGTCATTCAGCTGATAGATTCGAATGGTGATCCGGTAAACGGTGTGGCAGATATTTCCTGGCAGGGATATGTGGAGGAACGTTAAATGGCAACAACTAAATTAACAACAGATGTTGAACAATACTTGAAGTGGGCAGGGGCTGAAGGTACTACACAGCAACAATATCAGGAGTTTGTTCGTAACATGTATGGCACGCTTTCTGATGTTGTGAAAATCACAATGTGGCAGCCAAATACAAGTTATCCGGCAGGAGCTGTACTGGTCAGCCCTGACATGCCGGTAAACACTTTGGCAAGAGTTGCGGTAGCAGGGACTACAGGGACCGCAATACCAACATGGGGGGCAGCGGGGGACACAGTGGTCGACGGCACTGTTAAATGGACGATGCTGCGCCGAACGATTGACTATGCGACACAGGAAGAAGTCACGGCGGGGACGAATGCGACAAAAATCGTAACCCCTGCCATGCTGGGCAAGACCATCAAGACAGATCTTGCGAGCGAGACCGCAGGAACGCTTAACGCAGCTGATAAGACCGTAGTCGGCGGCGTCACCGGTATTCTCCCCGCCAGCCATGGCGGGACGGGGGTGACGTCGCTTGATGATGTGACGGTTGGGCTCGCCAAGTCCCTGACGGGCAACGATGGACTTTGGAACTACCTGCACCGACTGGATGGTAGTACTAGCCTTCCAATGACGAATGAGGCCTTGAGCGCACTGGGCGTGTTTATGCGGTCCTTCCATATATCAGCGCAATTTTCGAATCAGCCGACGCAGCTCGGGCAGTTACTCAATATTCCGCCAGGCCTAGGGAATAAGAGCGGTTGTCAGCTTTGGATAGACAACCCTGATGGCCGTCTGTACCACCGGGGCGGGAATGGTTCAATCGCAATCAACGACACTCCGTTCAAACGTTTTCTCGATACGGACGACCTCTCAGCAGCTGGCGTAGTTGCAGGGGACGTTTCCAATCCAGATTCGTGGTGGGTGAAGCTGGGCGGAATGATTCCGCTAATTATACAGGGTGGAACCCACTCTAACGGGAAGACATGGGAGAATGATTCGTCCACGCCTGGTTATATTGTCAGCTACCCCATCTCATTCCCAAAGACATGCTTTACTGTTACAGGTAGCCCAGAACGCAACCAGAATCATCTGTATGCTTACCGAACCGGTTACCACATTGTCTGGAAAAAGGAATCACAATTTTGCTATACGATCGGTACAGAGCAGCAAGGTCAATACTTCGAGTGGGTAGCTATCGGCCGCTAAGCAATGCCAATAACCAACCAATTGTAAGGAAATCCTTTGGGGTTTGATGCAGCTGTATTGCTGATATTTACCTTCGAATCTTGCGTATACCAGTTATACGCCCAGACGCCGCTATTTAGCGAAAACGCAACCGTCAAAACCTTAGACAGGGCAAGCGGATATGTGAAACCGGAACCACCAATTCCACCCTGTCTACCATCCTATAGCAATATACCAGCCGTCGTGCGCAACCCACGAATCGACATTGACCGCACCAGTAGCATAAAAGCCATTGTTAGCTTTTTTTGTTACATTTGCATAGTCAACGTAGTGACCTTGTGAAAATACGCGAGGGACCGGAAACCCTGCTACTGTAAACGAAATGGGATACGATGTTAGTTCAGCTTTGCTTCCGGATACGTGGCAGTATCCACCCTGTATATTTTCAGTCTCCGTCGCGTATCTCCTAATCTCAGCCGCCCTGCATTGCGCTGTGCAGAAAGAGCGAAAACTAGCTAAATCGTGGGCTTTCTATGGGACAAATCAGTATCACGGATCATTCGATATCCGCGATACTTTTTTGTTGCAATAGGTAGCCGTTAGTAACAGGTTGGTATCAGATTTTCTCGATAGTTTTCCGCAGCTGGCGCAAGTTTTTGTGGGTATAGACGCTGTTCGTCACATCATTGCGCGCATGCCCGAGAATCATTTTCTTGGCGTTGTCATTCACCTCGGCGTCATCAAGCCACGTGGCGCAGGTGTGGCGGGTGTCGTGGAGCTTATGCTTTTCGCCGTGCACCAATTTCATAACATGGGTGAAAAGGCGGGCTAGGCGGCTATATGTATAGGGCATGCCGCTATCGTCGGCTATCAGATGGGAACCATTGCAGGATAGGCGCACTTCTACGAAAGGCCATATGCGGCTATGGATAGGTATGATACGCACGCCTGCCGCGGTTTTTGATTTCCGTATGCGGATGTATTTCTGCCGACGGTTTACATCGGATTTCAGCAGGGCACGGAGCTCGCCGTTTCTCATGCCGGTGTAGATCAGTATGAGGATGATATCGATGCCGGGAACGTCTGTCATCTTCCATAGGGCGTTGACTTTGCGGCGGCTGATAGCGTGATGTGGGTTCACAGGGCGGTTCTTCCCTATGCGTAGCAGGCCGGTATAGTCATTGCTTGTGTAGTCCATCTTTCTTGCATATGCCCAGAGCAGTGATAGGAGATTGCGTACTTTCTTTTTGCTGGCATAAGATAAGCCACCCATGGCGTCCAGGGCGGCTTGCATGTGCTTGTATTTGATTTCCTTGATTGGCATGCCATAGAGGGGATAGAGATGACCATAGGCTGATTGATAGCTTCGCACGGTGCTTTCAGAAACGTAGGGGCGGTGCGCTGGCAGCCATTCGGCATACAATTCTTCAAGTGTGATTGCAGAAAGACGGGTGCGGCCATGCGTATTCCAGTATTCAACCTGATAGGCGAGTGCGTCCATTTTGGTAGGAAAGTAGCCCTTCACTATCTGTTTTCCGTGGTCTGTTACAACAAAGGCGAACGGATTCCTCCGTGATCCGCTTAAATGTTTGACACAGCCATAACCGTTTGGATTTTTCATAGGATTTCCTTTCAAGGAGGGTAAAAATGAGTGAATCAATTTCTATCACGAACCCTGCTCTCACGTATGTTTCCATTTACGAGGAGAGCGGGGAACGTGTCACATCCTACGTCACCGGTGTGCATGGGGAGACGGTAGAGGAGCTGGAAGAGCTGGCAAATAATCAGTATCCAACCTTTACGCATGTAGTGCAGGATGCTTTGACCTATAATAACGCCTTGCAGAACGATCTGCTTTACAAGAATGGAGAGTACGTGCCGCGTCCGGAGCCGACAGAAGCGGAGAAACGCGAGGCAGCGCTCGCCTCTCTTGATGCGGAATACTCAACAAAAATCAGCGAAGTCGAATCAGAGATGGCAAAGGCGAAAGCCGTCGAAGATGAAGATTATTATTCAGATCTGAAAGCCGAGAGGGAAGAGCTTGTCGCAGAGTATACACGGAAGAGAGGAGCAATCTAAAATGGAACGGTGCTTTTTATGCCACAAAAAGATGGACGAGAAAACGGGGCTTTGCACAAATCCTAAATGCGTGAGAAGCAAGCCGTTAGAACAGAAAAAGTTAGAGAACAAAGAAGCAAAGGAGGGTAAATAAATGAGTGTTCCAAAATCACTTGATTATAAGGATTTCATGAGTAAGTCCACAGACATGAAATCTTGTGAGAATTATGACAGTATGTTCTCTGGGCGGAGTAACCTCACTGGTGTTAAGATTAAGAACCCTCCTTCTGGCTTTAATGGTGGTGGCTTATCTTCTTCTCAATACACCATAGTTTATTAGTCGGCATAACGGTACATTATTCTGATATAGGGGGCTAATATGCTTACTGCTAAAGAATATCTTGATATGTCTTCGGACAACGAGAAGGCTTGTGAATTACATAATATCATCTGCGAATACTTGGATAGTCTTACTTTGGACACCGCAGACCCGAAGGCAAAACGTATGTTGCTCAAACTGCATGAGCTAGACTATGGCCCGTATTTTGATAACGATATTGCTATCAATGCGGTAGACAATATGGAAAATGTTGACGGCACTACTGGTCCGCACTGGACGTTTGCAGAGGTGGAGGAAGAAGCTAAGAAACGCAACATTGACCATCCTGCAGATTTGTATTATGCGATTAACATGCTGTATAGCGACCTCTCTAATGTCCTAGGTAAAGACCCCGAAAAGTATATCGCAGTAGCTAAAGCTCTTTATTGGGATGACCCCGATATGCCAGAAGGTAAACTATTCAAACAGTACGTAGCCACCATCTAATTCTTATATCAATAGAGAGGGTATAAGAAATCGGTAGATGCAGGAGGACTTCTTGTTGTAGATTCAGATGATGACATTGTATTAAAAAGATAAGTAAGAATTTTGATACGAACATCATGAGCAACGAAAGGAAAGAGGTGATTATCATGAAAGCAGAACGGAAAGCAGTTAAAGAGTGGCTTAGAACGATGGATCGCGGCGAGTATGAGCGGATGCTTCGCGATGCGTTGTTTACAGAAACAGAACTTCGATACATTCATATGCGTTGCATTGAGGGCAAATCTTTCAAGGAAATAGCTATCGAATGTGGGCTTTCCCGGCGGACAATGTGTAGTATAGCGAAACGAATAGCGGATAAAATGCACAAATCCATCATAAAGAATGGATTTAATTCTCACTAATTATGCACCATTTCAATCCCTCCTATCTATGATACTCATAGATAGGAGGGATTGAAATGTACATGAGTGGTTATCCATCATACCCATACGGAGCCGCCCCGCAAATGCAAGAGCGGCTTATGCAAATGGAACAGCAGAAATACGGGATGCAGATCCCGCAGTACACCATGGGGAATATTGTATCTAGCATGGAAGAAGCAAGGATGCGTGAGATTATCCCCAACGGCACTTCTTATTATTTCCCTTCCCCTTCAGAGAACCGGATATATGAAAAATCTACGGATCTGAACGGTCAGCAGATTTTCAAGGCGTATGAATTAGTGGAGCTTCCAAGCGTAGCACCGGCCACTACAGGCAGTGTAAAGGCATTGGAGGCCCGCATTCAGAACATAGAGAATTTGTTACAAGAATTGGTAGGAGGTACAGAAAATGCTCAATCCAATGCAGCTAATGGGAATGGTCACGCAGGCGCAGAATCCAATGAACCTGTTACAGCAAATGGCAGGGCAAAACCCTTTAATGGGAAGGGCCCTGCAAATGGGACAAGGTAAATCTGTAGAGGAACTGCAAGCTATCGCAAGGAACCTGGCACGGCAGCGCGGCATGAACGAAGCGCAGTTGAATAATTTCTTATCTCCATTTGGTCTGAAACTCTAGCTAGAGTTTATATACAGTATTTTCCAAAAAGGAGGAACTCAAAATGGATGGGAATGGTATGCAGACAGTGATGCCAGTGTCCGGCGGCTATGGCGATGGGTTTGGCTGCGGAGGCGGCATGTGGTTTATGTGGCTCGTCGTAATTTTCGCTCTGATGGGCGGAGGCGGTTTCGGCGGTTGGAATAATCGAGGGAACGCACTGACACAGGCAGAAATGCAGGCCGGGTTTAATCATCAGGATGAGATGTCTCAGATTCGCGGGCTTACCTACGGCATCGCAGATTCTACTTTTGCACTGAATAATTCTATTCTGAATGGGCAGGCAGAATTAGGCCGCAATGTTATGCAGGGGAATTTCGACTTGCAGAAAACGATGATGCAGGGAGATTGGGGGATCGGTCAGCAGCTCAATGATAATAGGTTTGCACAGCAGCAGTGTTGTTGTGAGACGAACCGTAACATTGACAGCGTAAGGGCTGACGCTTATCAGAATACCTGCAAGATCACCACGGCAATTCATGAGGAAGCGGAAAAGACCCGCGGCATGATTGCAGCCAACACCATGCAGGAACTCAGAGATAAGCTCGCAGACCGTGATCGGGACCTGCAGACGGCTAGATTCAATCTTAGTCAGTTTGCCCAGACGGCGGCAGTAGTCAATCAGATTCGCCCATATCCACAGCCTGCTTACATTACCTCCAGCCCGTATCAGTCTATGGGCTATGGTACTTGTAATGGCGTTGTAGTTTAATTCCGCAATAAGCGTGACCAAGGGACGGTTTGCGCCGTCCCTTTTTGTGAGGTGAGAGATATGTGTAATGGGAATGCTGTTCTTACAACAGCGGTGGCGGTTTCCGGCGGGAATTTGGTGCTGACCATTCCGGCGGGAACATACAACAATTGCAGTAACATGATGCTGAGACTGGCACAGGATATACCGCTGAATGCCACAAATCTTATGCCGGTTGTCATTCAGATCGGAGTTGGTACTACATTGTATCCAGTTCGTCAGAAATCCGGTCATAACTTGTATGCTACGCAGATTCGCACACGTCGGAATTATGTATTGCATGTAGCGGCGGACTCTAGTACATTTACGCTGATCCATGGATGTTTGAATAATTGTAATTGCGGCGCGGTAGCTAGTCTATCCTAACCGTTCTAATGCCCCTTCGCGGGGCATTTTTTTATGAGGTGAACATAATGGACGATATCACCATATCCATACTGACTCAGATTATATACGCGGCTATTACTTTTGCGGCTGGGTATAGCTGGAACAAATCTAAGAGCTTAGTTTGTATCGAAAAAAACATGCAAAAAGGGATAGGCGTTATTTTAAAGATCGAGTTAAGGCGCATTCATAGCCGTGGGATGAGGAGAAGGTATATTACCTATGATGAAGAATCAATGGCAGAGGAAATCTATACGATCTATCACGCTTTGGGATTAAACGGACAAGGGACAGCCATGATTCATGATTTACGAAAATTGCCGAAACGGGAGGATTGCGTAAATGCTAAAACGTATACAAGAGACGTTTAAGAAGCTATCAAAAATGAAGGTGCAACCCTCTATGAAAATCATCTATCTGTACGGCGGCGGGCTGGCTATTCTTACCATCCTTATGGTCCTTTCGTGGGGAGTGAATTGGTATCATTCCGGCGCACCGGATCTGAATAGTCTGATAAGTATTTTTAAGGAATATACCGCACCGGCTGTAGTGGCGGCGTTCACCTTCGTTTCCGTCTTCTGCGTCGATACTGATGGTGACGGAATACCGGATGCGGCCCAGAAGCAAGCAGATAAAAACCAGCTGACACCACCGCCAGCCATTCCTATTAGATTGGAGAATAAAAAATGAATATAAAAGAAGTGGAAGATGCATTGCGAGAGGCAAGGCCTGAATTCTACAAATATCCTTATCCAGTGAAAGTGTATTGGCATTGGACGGCGGGGCACAGGGATATGACGTTCAATGATTACCATTTCTGCATTGACGGATCCGGGGATATTATCCAGACGCTGCCATTGAATTTTATTCCGACAGCAACGTATAAAAGAAATACAGGATCTATCGCTATTGCTTTGTGCGCAGCCTATGGGGCGGAAGCGTTTAAAGGAGATCCGTATTATTGCAAGCTCGGGGATGAACCGCCGACGGATGAGCAGATCGAGGCGCTCGCTTTTCTTTCCGCTAAGATTGCGCAGGTATTTGATATTGATATCGACATAGAGCATTTCATGACGCACGCAGAGGCAGCGGATAATCTGGATGGATATAACGCGCATGAGCCGTATGGCCCAAATTCTACGTGCGAAAGGTGGGATCTGGCAGTGCTCCACGAGGATGACGAATGGATGAGTGGAGGTGACACGCTTCGTGGGAAGGCTATTTTCTACAGATCGCAGATGGATATGCCCGATGAGGAGTAAATCGAGAAGTCACGATGTTTTTATTTGGCTTTACAGGCGTTTTCTATGCATGCCACGATACATTTATCAAAAGAGTAGTGCGAACGCCTGTGGAATGCCAAATTCGCTGAATTTCACGCTTTTAGGCGTTTGTACAAGTAGGAAGAGCGGCGGGTTATGTATGAATACTTTAAAAAGAACCGTAACGCTATATTTAGTGGCGTTATTATTCTCATTCTCATTTGTGTTTTTGCCTTTTTCATCCTGCGAAGCGGCACAGGTGTATCAGATATCGGAGGAGCAGTTGACCGAGCTATCGATGATAACAAAGAGGCAGGAAGAGAGATTGGCACTGCTACAGACGAAGTTAAGCGTGCTGGAAATGAGCTCGACGGAGCAAGAGAAGAAATTGACCGAGGTATTAAGTCAATTACAGAAGTCAAAGAATCAGCTAGCAGAAGTACAGAAGAGCTTAGAGAATGCGAACGTCTCATTAGAGAAGGCAAGGCTGATAATCAGCGAGCAGGAGAAGTCCTTGACACAGTTAGAAAAAGCAGTAAAGGATCTGGAACATAGTGTGCGCTTGGCAAAGAGGCAGCGTAATGTATGGGCGGTTTTATCCGGCGGGCTATTACTTTATGGCATAGCAAAATGAATAGATATACAAGACGGCGGGATATCCCGCCGTCTTTTTTTATGCCTTTATGCAGATACGCATGGGGATATACAGTTTCATGTAGTGAGATACCGGGCCGCGTTCGATGGTTCCCGGCGCAGTGGTTACTGTCATAAAAGAAGAATTGGACAAATAAATTCGTTAGTGCTAAAATACTGGTAGCCTCCAAAGGCTAATAAAATAACGGAAGGGAAGGGAGCATATCGGTACGCCGGTATGCTCTTTTCCTTTATGCCAAAAGCAATATGATATAAAATATTTCTATTACAAATTGATTGCGGGAAAATTCCCCATGACGTATAATATAGCCGTAGGAACGTTCCTGTTTACTGCCGCATAGGCAGCTTAGAGGTTGGGGCGCTCCTATTGTCTAGGGAGGACGCTCTCTAGTGGATTAAAATGCGTATAGCATAGAAAAAGAGCAGCTTATCCTTATGGGGTGGCTGCTCTTTTTCTATTTTATGTGGGTAGGTGGGTATATGGACATAAAGAATAGCGTTCCGATGCGACTGTTGGCAGCGGAGAAGATCAAGCATCCGTACTTCTTTAAAAGGATTGAACAGTTAGTAAGAGATAAAGAGGCGGAGTGGGATCTTACTTACTGCTATTGCCCGATATGGGTAGGGATGTCATATGTAATGCATTTAGAAGGATTAAAAGAACTCAATCTCATAGCATCAGCAGAGGGTTCAAAGCTATCTACATTGATTTCCTGGCGGCAGTCTAAGAATATCTACGATATCGATGAGGGGCTAGTAGAGGAGTTTTTGGAAAGGTCTGACGGGAATATGGAGATCACGTCAGATATGTTGGTACTGCCGACCTGGTGCATTTATCTCAAAATCCCGCTTATAGCTGAATTTTCCGGTGCATTTGTCATGTTTGATGAGCATGAAACAGATGGGAAGGAGCTCTATATTGCGCCGGTGACAGATGATTGCCAGTTTGTAACGGGCATCTATTTAAAGATCCCGAAAGAGCCGCGAATGTTAAGTGATATCATCGAGGAGCAGTTCGAGGAGAGTGTAGGGAAGGGGAATACTAAGAAATACGGTTTCACTACAGATGATGTACATCGGTATTATGAATGGTCTATGAAAACGATTAAACTTGTTATCAATATACTAATGTACATGTCAGCGGTGAATGCAGAAATAGTATTCAAGAACGAAAGATCCTATAAAGTGACTAAGAAAATCAAAGATACGCCACGTGAGGTGAAAGCATTCACGGTCGGAGAGAAAACAGGCTATAGGATCCGTACTCTAAAGAAAGCGGTAGTAAGATATAATGAATCTCAATCATCCGGCGGGCATCATAGATCGCCTGTGATGCATGTGAGGAGAGCTCATTATCATACATTTTTGTTCGGTAAGGGCAGGAAGGAGAAACGCTTAAAGTGGCTGCCGCCTGTCATCGTAAACGGGAATCAGGAGCCTGTGGATATAGTGACTATCACGAAGGTAAAAAAAGAATAGCAGGTAAAAAGGTACTTCTTTTGGTTTCAAAAAAATTGAATTTGGGCCGTATAGAGAAATTTCAAGGTACTTCTTTTCATTTGAAATAAATCGAATCGTGGCCGTAATAAAAAAATCCAACTTGCACAAACAATGTACAAGCTGGATTTTTTATTATGACAGGATAGAGGAATATTCATATTATGAATAATGCCATGCAAGGAGCGCCATCTGATAGTGACGGCGCTCCTTGCGTTGAAAGGAATGAGGTTAGTAGTTATGCTGAGAAAAGAATTGGGAAGAAGCATAACTACTTGATTATTATAATGGAACGGCAGAAATAAATATAGAGAGAAGAGTTTGGCATTGCTGGCGCAATGGCATGCTACGCAAGTAACTTGCCGATCAATTTCAATTCAACTCATTTTAACTCAATTTAATTCAATTAAAATGAGTTGAAATGAGTTGAATATATTGGATCAAATCGAAGAAAGTACAGATTTGTATTTTTATGACTTTTTCTGCCTCATGCCGACTTGTATGATTATGTTATAATGTTTGGCCTTGCGATTTGGCTAAGTCAATATGGCATGCTTCTAAAAATTTAGCACAAGATTGATATTTAGCGCAGGGCATGGGGCACTAATGTAGAAAATATGCGGCGGTTCCGGCGGAATTGATGCAGTCAAAAGAAAGTCGGGCATGTGAAGCGAGAGGATATTTGGGACGGCTCCGGCGGGCCATGCAGATGCAGGTTTATATTTACATCTGCTGGCAGTTGAAGTCGATAAAACCACATTCCAATATAGCGTGTTGACAATATACTATACCACCATAGACGGGCACGCCCCCTCCCTTCCGCCCCCCAGCGCCCGCCGTGGAAGAAGGGGACGCCCTGGACGTGACGGGATCACCACCCGCGGCCGCAGACGCGGAAGGTGGGACGCCCTGGACGCGCCGGATCACCACCACCAGCGCCAGCCGTGGGGGAATGTGACGCCATGGACGCGCTGGATCACACTTCCACCAGCGCCCGCAGCTGTGGCGGAAGGGACGCCCTGGACGTGACGGGATCACCACCCGCGGCCGCAGACGCGGAAGGTGG
>ERZ1035037.56-NODE-56-length-45041-cov-38.753079_pt1 | contig 45041 bp, 67 predicted proteins | sample MGYA00520618_ERZ1035037 | MGnify/ENA primary metagenome ERZ1035037 (study PRJEB33766, sample SAMN09781741) | gut metagenome | biome: gut microbiome | host: Homo sapiens | place: Madagascar | study: EMG produced TPA metagenomics assembly of the PRJNA485056 data set...
TAATTATTATTATAGTATAACTAGACTAGACCGTTAGACCACTTCAAAAAATTCATTTCTATATACCGGCTTCCTCTTCTAGGTATTTCTACCTAGAGGTACGTGTACCTCTATACGTCAAACAGTAAAACCATGTGGTCTTGCGGTCTAGTCGCGACTAGACCAATCTGTTAGACCACACTACTAGCGTTTTTGGTCTGCTCTGATTCTACGCAAAAACATTCAATTAGATTTAAATAGTCTGATTTGGTCTAGTGGTCTCGGTCTACTAGACCACGGGCTTAGACAGTCCAAAGCCCGCCATTTGTCTAGTCGGTCTAGCCGGTCTACCAAACTCGTGTCGGCTCCCCCTTGGAAGTCATCGAACACATACCAAAGCTTATCTATTTATCCGATCGAAAGGAGGCTACATGCAACCTAAAAAAATCTACCGCCCGGGGAAGTACCCCGAAGCGGACGACCTCGACTTTGGGCCGGACGGTTTCGCCGTTTGGTTTCAACGCGATGAGGAGCGGCGCATCTATGTGATGGTGTCGCGGCTCGTCCCAAGCGCTTCCCAACACAAGTCCATCTTAAGAACCATTGGTGCGGTGGCATACGTTGATATTAACGTCGATAATAAATACACCTTCGCATCATTTACAGGAGGAAAAATATTAACCGTTCAAGTGCCGACAGTCTTCGATGGGGTTTTATTTATTAAATCCCATTGGAAATTGGTAGGCGAAGACTAATATATTCAACCAATAAAAGGAGTAATTAAATAAATGAAAGTCTTAAAACAATTCAAAACGAATATCCCCACGTGGGCCATTCCCTATTTGGAATATGGGGACGCTTCAAGCGAGAGCTTTTCCGAAGAGGACGCAGTCACCATTGAGGAATGGCGGGAGGAGCTGGCAAAGGACGGCTACACCTCTCCGACGCTCGACTACCACTGGGGGACGGAATCGTTCATGACTGACGTGGCATTCGGCCTGCCGACCGAGTGCGTGGAAACCACGGTGACGCAGTTTGTCCCGTAAAGGAGCGTGATATGAAGTTTCTAAATCTGACGCCTCATCCCGTCAAGATTTATGACGAGATTGGGGAACTTGTGCTGGAGCTGTGGCCCGCACCAAACATGCGTACGCCGCGTGTCGTCCGTGTCATGGCAAAAGAGGGAGACCTTGGAGGTGTGCCGGTATTTAAACCCGCCTTCTCTGCCCCCAACAACCTGCCGCCGCCTCAGACGGACACGACTTATATCGTGAGCCGGATGGTTAAACAAGCCGTGCCGGATCGGAAAGACGTAATGTGTCCCGGTGATGCCCTGAGAACACCTGAAGGTGTGATCTACGGTGCCCGTGGGCTTTCATTTTGAGAGGAACCATGAAGACTTACACCATAACAGAGAAGGATGTTGCCCGCCTCAAAACTATGACGGACGAAGCAGGCGGCGCCCTTGGCAGAGACCTTGTCCATGGCATTGAGAACCGGGACAGCATTCTGGATATTCATAGGAACGTCATGTCGACAGTAAAGTACTGCCTCATCAATCGTTGGTTGGAAACGGTTGCGCCATCGCTCTCCCAAGGGTCAATGAACCCTGAGTACTCAGGCTACGAGGACGATGATGCCTTCAAAGGGTCGTATGAGTCCTATGGGTTCGGCCATGAGAACTGAGGCCTATCATCGGCGGTCGCATCCTGGCCGCCGTTTCATTGTCCGGCTTTCCAACATGTAACCTACGTGTAATCCCTATATTCCAACATGTAAACTACGCGTAAAATAAACAACCGTAAAAGCTTCACTATTTAAGGAGTCAAAGTATGGAGAAACTGCTGACCATCCAATCCATGGCTAACGAGCTTGGCATCAGCTATGCAGCTGTGCTGAATCGTCTCGCCGCCCGTGGCATCAAGCCTATTTACAAGCTAGGCAAAACCGGCATTTTTGCGCCCTCAGCTCTGCCGCTGTTGCGCACGGCGATAACGAATAACCCGAACCCCAAAGAGTCCACGGCTAAAGCCCGAGCGGCCAAAGCTGCCAAGGCAAGGGCCACTGCTCCCGTGTCCAAGCCTGCCAAGAAATCTGCCAAGGAGCTCCCGTCTCTTCCGGACTTGTCCCTGAAAGAACCAGTGAAATTAGAGGACGAGCCGGTGAAACCTCCGGTGCGCACTCAGATGCAGGAGCTCGCTGACGCAGTGCTCATGCTGGCCGAGCAGGTGGAGAACATCGGACGGGTGCTGTTGGAAATCAAGTCCAACCAGCTGGACATGAAGCGTCAGCTGGAGAAGATGAACTTCAAGGCGCATTTGTAGGAGAAGAAAGTGAAAAGGTACGAATTAAAAGACAAGGAAAGGCAGGCCGCTTTGGAGAAAGTTTTCCCGGGGTTCGGGCGGCTTCTCAATGAGGCGTGCTCCGTATGCCCCGCTGACACCGTTGTCCACATATCAAGCCGCAGAGTAGCGGGGCAAGATTTCCCACACTTCTACGAGTTGAGTTTTCCTCGGAGCATCATCGAAGAAGTTGTGGCTTACGACCCTAAGGGATGGAACGACTACCCGGAAGTCACGCCTCCGGAATGCGTGCTGATGCAGATCGAGGGGCGCGATGATGATGACGACGCCTTTCACTTCTCAGGGTATTTTAAAAACAGGATGTGGGTTGACGAATACGGCTATGCGCTGGCGACGAACATCTATACGGTTGAACGCTTCCGGCCATGGGATGAGAAGGAAGAAAAATGAGTGCTTCCACCGTCAACATTAAACGCGACGAGATCTCACTTGAGGTCTGTGGTGTTGAACAGGCAGGGTTCTTCAATCCGTTCGTCCCTGAAGTACCTTTGGACACGTGGGGAATTCATTTGAAAGTAGAAACAGAGAAAGCCTTGATCCACTTTCATTTGTTGCCTAGTGAAGCGAAATACTTTGCCAAGTGTTTGCGTAAAGCGGCCAAGGAAGCAAAGCGACTGCGAAAGGAGGAAAACGAATGACCAACGGCGCAGCACATTTAAACATGTTCACAGACGAGAACTATGGCATTGCCATCACTCACTTTCGGGACGGCATTGAGCTGGAGATCAGTCATGTGGCTGACCCATCGAACCCCCGGGTACTGGCGGTACCGACACTGTCATTTGAAGAGGCTGAAGCCTTGGCGACGAGCCTGTTGGCCGCCGTCCGCATGGGGCGTATCACGGATAAACATATAAAAGCTCGGGAGGAAAAGAATGAATGATCGTGAAGTCATCCAAAAGTTGGAAGAGATCAGGAACGCAGTGGATCGGCTGACGCTGTTGCTCTATGCCTACGTCGCCCCAGAGACTTCCAACCGCAAAAACGCGCACAAGCTGTTTGATGCGTATGGAGAGGTTGTGAAGGAGTACTACCAACGTTCTCCCCACTTCACTCCGAACAGTCCCTACAAACCCAGAGATTACGACAAAGATTAAAGGGCCTATCACGCCCGCAACAAAAGGAAACCATCATGAGATTTAAGAATCTGAAATCTTCAATCATCGCACAGTTCAACCAGCCGGAAGGGTACAAGTTTGTGCCCTTCATCGTGGGGAAACCCGGCGGCGGGAAGTCGAGCTGCGCTCGTGAGATCGCCGACGAAATTGCCAAGGCTCACAACATCCCGGCGGAACGCATCGTGGAGTTCAACCCGTCGTTGCGTGAACCGTCGGACATCCTCGGCCTCCCCGACCTCAGTGGGGACTACTCTCGGTGGATTCCCCCGAAGGAGTTCTACGACATCCGCAAGGGACAGGGGCCGAGCATCCTCATCATTGAGGAATTGTCGGACGCCACGATGGACATGCAGAACCCGTTGTGCCGTGTGATCCTCGACCGATTCGCAGGGCAGATGCCTCTCTCCGAGGAGTTGTACATCATTGCCTCGGGCAACCGCACCGAGGATAAGTCGGGGGCAAGTCGTTTGTCTACCAAGCTCGCCAACCGCATGAGAACCTTGGAGTTCACCGAGAACTTGGAGGACTGGACGAATTGGGCCATGAAGAACAACGTCCCGGCGGACATCATGGGGTTCCTCGCTTTTAAGCCCAGTCTGCTGTCGGACTTCGACCCGTCTCGTCCGTGCAATCCTACGCCTCGCTCGTGGGCTGACGTGGCACGCATCCCGATGACGCTCCCCAAGGCTGTGTACCGTGAGCACGTGGCAGGTGCAGTGGGTGACGGCGCGGCGGCAGAGTTCACGGGGTTCCAACGCCTGATGAAGAACCTACCCGACTACGACAAGGTGAAGAACGATCCGGAGAAGGCACAGTTGCCGGACGATCCGGCCACTAAGTACGCCATGGCTATCCGCATGGCGGCGGATGCGACGCCGGAGTTACTGCCCAACTTCATTACCTACGGGGAACGACTGGGGGCGGAGTTCTTAATCCTGATGCTCCGTACGATGGCTCGGGATCCCAACAAGGCGAAGTGCCTGCAGACCAAGGCATACACCAACATCGCCATCAAACATGCTCGCGCCATCATGGGCGTGGAGTAATTCAATCGGGCCGGGAGAACTCGGCCCATCTCATAAGGAAACCAAAATGTGCGAAGTTAGTTCTCTTAAAGACCGTTGTGTCACCATCACCCTGAAGAGGAATCAGTGGAGTCCCAAGAAGTGGGACAAGGAAGTCACCAAAGGCGTGGAGGACACGGCAGGCGTGAAGGACGTCGGCAAGTACACCAAGCAGTTGTTGAAGGGTAACAAAGACCTGAAGAATCTGCAGTCGAAGTTCGGTGAGGTGTACAAGTACGTGCAGGATCATAGCCTGCCGTGGATGGCGGACGGGGTGCGGATCATTCCTTCCTCAGAGCTCATCGACTTTACGAATGAAGTCGGCAAGTTGAAGTCCGAAGCTATGGGGTTGGTGACGCAGTTGTACAACAACTGGAGCACCGCCGTGCAGGAGGACGCGCATCGGATGGGTTCGCTCTTCAATCCCGATGACTACCCCACGGCGGATGAGATGGCGGCCTGTTGGGCCATTCGCCTTGTCATCGCACCGATCTCTGATTCAGCGGACTTCCGTGTGGACGTGGGTGAAGAGATGAAGCAGGCACTCGACAAAGAACTTCAGAACGTCGAGGCCCAGGCCACGGAGCACGTGGTGAAGATGCTGATGGATCCCATCAAGGCAATGGCTGAGAAGCTTTCAGTGCCTAAGGGTGAAGCGGGTTCAGTGTTCCGCGACACGCTCGTCACCAACCTCAAGGACGCAGCGTCCAGAGCGTTGAAGTTGAACATCAACGACAACGAGAATATCGAAAAGACCTGTCATCAGGTACTCTCTGTGCTGGACGGCCTGGACGCACAGGACTTGCGGGATTCCGATGGGGTGCGTGCGTCGGTGGCATCTGATATGCGGCAGATTCAGAGCAAGTTGGCAGCTTACTTTCCAAGGGGGTAACTATGGATACCAAAAGACCAACTTTCCTGGTGGAGGTTGTGGCTGCTGAGGACGAGGAATATATAGGGCGTGTGTATGACTTCGCCGACCCCTCTGGTTTGGAGGATTTGTTTTCTTTGATGATTACACGGCGTCCTGACGGCCAGCGCATATTCCCATCAACGATGGTTATTGAAAACATCGACTGGGCGTTCTGTTCTTGGGAGCTGGTGCCCCTATTAGAGGCCACGATGAAAGCCATTATTCGCGAATGGCTTGCAGAAGGGGAAGGCCTCACCAACGGAGAGCACATTAAAGACGCCATGAAGCTTTGCGAGGAGTTCCCTGCAATGGCCGCAATGGCAAAACTGAAGGGGAAAGCATGAGTGAATTGTTGGAAGGAATGCCGCGTCCGCCCTTCCCTACGTTGCGCGGCCTGATGGCTACGAAGCTCGCCGACGGCGACAAGTTGCGTGTCCACCTTGTTAGAGAGCCCTGGCGTTGCCTCATGTGGGACGAGATCGCACTGCTTATTAGGAACGCTGTCAACGTCGCGGGCGGTGGCTCTCCCGAAGGTGACAAGTATCTCATGGAGATCTTCGAGTACACCAAGGACAAAGTAGAAAAGCGCCTCATCGAACGGATGGGGCCGGAACCTTACAAAAAGAGGATTTAAATGGGACTGAATTTATTCGATTCAATGGGTAACGCCGTGCCGACGGGTGAAGTGATTAAACGTCTCACGGAGTGGTACGACTGCGAGCATGCCTCTGCAGAAAATGGGGTCTACGCCGAGACGGTGGGTCTCGTAAAAACCATCCTCACGAAAGACTTCTCTCCCAAAGGGGTGCACGACCTTTTCACTGATCGTGAGGTTACGGGGGCGCTGGATGCCGAAGACAGTGGGCACATTGCCCGCGCGATATTGCAGCACCCGCTCGCGATCCGGGCTTTCTGTTGGGATGTGAAGCCGGGCGATATGGAGGAAATTATGTACGAATACTTTCTTATACAACTTATCAATGAGGATATGGGCGCGATTATGCAAATTAAGGAAGTGGCAGACGCGGCAGTAGCTAAAGCGGTTACACAGAGGATGAAAAAATGACGTTCGGATACGTACAAGAGCTTGATCTCACAGATCCCCAGGAGCTTTTTCGACTTTTGGAGACGGACAACGAAAGCTACGGGGCCACTGGCCGACTGGTGCGAACGTCCCCCAAGGAGATGATTCTTGAGGATCCCGGGTTCTACTTCAGCCCGAGTGAGCTTGAACAAATGATGAAGGTTACCCACATGGAAGTGGAAAAGGAGCCAAAGGAATGAAACTCTATCGGCATGGGTGGGGAGAGTTTGATCCTAATAACACATGGGACTTGCAGGAGCTTTTACTAGAGCCGAGAGGGGCGATGAATAAGCGTCCTATCGACGACATCATTATGTTCCCAAGTCTTTACCTTAGGGGGGAGGAGGCTCGGTTCATGTTTGAGTCTTTGATTGGGCGACTGCTGAATGTAGAGCCTATTGAGTGGGTGATGAAAATCCAAGCTCGCATTGACCACGAAGTTTCTCGGAGAACGCTTAAAAAATTACGAGGCGAATAAATGAGCAAGTACAAATATGAAATCAGAAAGGGGCACGAGTGCGAGGACATCGCCGATGCTGTCGAGGAAATGCTGGGGTTTGTCCCAGAGGAACGGTACGACCATGTGCGTGAGTGGGTTGCAGATGCAATCCTTCTTAATTCGAGGAATGACCTCAAACTTAAGGTGACAATGGACTACCTCAACGACCTGAAGATCGACGGTTGGACGGGTGACATCGCGAAGATCTTTGAACCCTATCTCGACATCGCCATTACCGACATTCTTAGGAAAGGGGCAGAGCGCATAGAGCCCGGATCCGCGGGCGATCCGGATGTTGTTAAAGCACAGAGGGCTGTTCGTGCGGCTCACAATGAGATGGGAATTTCCTACAACTGGTTGCTCGGTTACTTCTTTGAGGGGGCTACGCCATGGATGCTTAAGTATTTATTGGAGGGGGGCTTGGAGCGATTGGCTAGGGAGAACCCGGAGCTGTTGGTGCCGCTTGTCGTGCCCTACGTCCCCATGGCTGTGTCAGCACGTTTGAAAGGAGAAGACAATGGACAAGAAAGCAATCAAGACTGCATGGCGTCGCGCTGAAGACATCCCGTTCCGTGAACCGGGGCGCTGGTGGCAGAAGATGAAGTGCCGCTTGCAATACGCAGGTTGCTGTGTTGCGGGCTGGACGCTGTACTCCCTCAGTGTGGTGTTTCTCCTGCTTCAGGGGATTGTATTCGGCTTGTGTGTAACTGCGTGGATTTGGATTCCGATCCTTATCTGCATGTATTTTCTCAAAGGTTAAATCATGGACATCAAGAAAAGAGTTGAAAACGCCAAGGTGAAGTTGTTGCTGGACTACCCGTTCTTCGGGTCAATCCTCTGCAAGCATCCTGTGGAAGAGACAGAAGCCATCGACACGGCGGCTGTGACGTTTGACGGGCATATCCTTTACAACCCGAAGTTTGCGGAGAAGCTTTCACCGGCGGAGCTGGTGTTCCTCTTCGCTCATGAGGTGATGCACGTCGCCCTCGCCCACCACGCTCGCCGGGGTCTGCGCGATCCTGAGGTGTGGAACTACGCCAACGACGCCGTTATCAACGATATGTTGACGCACGACAACGTGGGCAAGATGATCGAGGGAGGTTTCATCATTGAAGGGGCCCGAGAGAAAACGTCGGAGCAGGTCTACGACGAACTCATGAAGCAGAAACAGAAACAGAAGCAGAAGGGCGGCGGGCTCGGTGGTTCAAAGGGTCTCGTCGTTGACGACCTGATGCACGACAAGGGCAACCATTCTCAGGAAGAGTGTGACGAGGCTATCGCCGACGCCAAGTCGGAAGCGGCGGAAGCCTCTCAGCAAGCGCGGATGATGGGGAAACTCAGTGCTGGGTTGGAACGTTCGCTCGGTGTCTTCATCAACTCCAAGGTACCTTGGTGGCAGACGCTCGAACGTTTCATGGTCGGGCACTCGCAACAGCATCAGTCGTGGAACCGTCCGAACAAGCGGTATCTGCGGACGGCCTACCTGCCCCGCCGTGAAAGATTTCCGAGTATGGGGCCTATCATCATCGGCGTGGACACGTCGGGTTCCATCACGTCAGAAGATCTTGCCAAGTACTTCGGGCATCTTAACGCCATCATTGAGCAGTGCCATCCGGAGAGTGTCACGGTGTTGTACACGGATGCCCAGGTGTGCGCCGTTGACGAATACATGCCGGAAGACTACCCGCTGGAACCCCGTAAGAAGGTGCCGGGCGGCGGCGGGACGGATATGTGTGAAGTCATCAACTGGGCGAAGAAGAACGGGGTTGATCCCGACGTGTGCTTGATTATGACGGATGGATACACCCCGACGCCTCGGGCTGAAGAAGTCCCCTTCCCGCTCATCTGGCTCTGCACGACGGACGCCTTCAAGCGTTACAAGGACGTGCCCGGCGAGATCATCTTCGACGAAGGAGAATCCTGATGCTCGGCCCCGGAAACATCGTATGGCGTGAAGGTAAGGAGTTTGGCCCTAGTCCCGTCGATGCGAACGGGGGCTACACCGTTGTTTTCCATAAAACATGGACGGCGGTGTGCCCCTACTTCTGGATCATCACGGAATATGCGGAGAGGACGCGGCCTTATCAGTTGACCAACTGCATGCAGTGCTGGGACTTCGTGACTCTGGAAGAAGCCATGCAGTGCGCCCTCGAACAAATCCTGATGCAACGACTGAAGGGGGAAGCATGAGCCTGCCATTCATGTGGGTTACGGTAAACACGTTTAGGAGCCCTGCCGGAGTCCTGTGGGGACAGGAGAGGGTTCCTCCAAAGAACCTTTTCCAAAGGTATCGCGCCGTCGTTGGGCCAAGAGTTTACTGGATCGAAGTTACTCACCGTGGGCGCACTTTCCTTGTGTTTAAAGGCGGCCCCATTGGGGAGTATCCGGACGTTAAAACGGCTATGGATGTAGTGGACTTGAAAGTCGTTACAGCAAAACTGAAGGGGAAGTTATGAGTCTTCTTGATTGGTTTTGGTACGGCGGCATAGAGGGCGGCGAGTACGTCAGCCACCACGTCGCCGAGGAGCGCAACAGGTATCACTTTGAAATTAAGACAGTGTCGGCACCACCGAATGATTCGGACCTTTTCCGCCTCGAAGCATGGAAAACTAGATGGTGCCTAGTCGGCGAGGTGTTCGACAAGCAAGGCCACCGCCGTATTTGTCACGGGAAGTTCCCCTCACTCGAAGATGCTCAAGCTGCTGCCGAGGCGGCGCTCGTCACGCTTAAATTGGAGGGGAAACTATGAATCTGTTCAAATGGGAGTTTGTTTCCGGCTGGTATGCACTCTGTGGCCTCCCAAACGTGCGCGCCTCAGTCATGCCTCAGCGCCCTTTGGTTCGTGGTCGGCGGGTTGACAAGTGGCTTCTGCGGATGTCGTTCTACATTGAGCAAACGGAGGACGCCAAAGCATATAGAAATAGCTACAAAACACGAGAAAAAGCTATACAGGCAGCAGAAGAGATCATCCTTCGATACAAACTGGAGGGAAAGATATGAACACATTTAAGTGGGAGTACGTCGGAGGGGGAGTGCATGCTCTTGTTGGATGCCCGAATGTATGCAGTTGTCATCTTGCCCGCTGGCACAAGAAAGGCGAGCGGCGTTGGCGTGTATATCTCTGGACTCGCTGGGAACTACGCTATCTACAAATTGGCACTGCTTTTAAGACTTTTGACGAAGCAAAAGAAGCTGCTGAATTGAACCTTATACAAATGAAACTAGGAGGAAGGTTATGAGCGAGTTTGCGTGGGAATCGGCTACGGGAGGTGCCTCACTGGTAACTACTCCGTCTGTGGCTGCGTTCATTAGGCACCTGGACAGTTCCGGTAAGTGGCATCTTCGGTTGAATATACTTGCTTGGGATACTCATTGGGATCCTCACCTGGAAGAGTGCGTAAAAGATGACTTTGAAACCTTGGAGGACGCCAAGCGGTTCGCCGAAGAGCGCATCGTTCTTGCGCGACTGGGGGGAAAGATATGAGCGCATTCAAGTGGAAATTTCATAGGCTGAATGCTGCCTCTGCCTATGACCTTGGTTTTTATCGAGTGCGGCGAGGGTACGACCTTGAGTTTCCCTGCATCAACGTAAAGGTCGTCCCGCAAGAAGATAGATCGTGGGAGGTTCGGGGCCGTACCTATCCCTTTCCTGATTGGGTTACTGGCGTAACTCCAGTAGAAGAAAGGTTTCAAAAAGCTGGCTGCTCTTCAGCTGGCGAAGCGAAAGAAGCAGCCGAAGCATGGATCATTATGTTGAAACTGCAAGGGAAGATATGAGAGTTTTTCGATGGGTTTGTCGGGACGGCGTGTACTACCCCGCTGACTTTTATGACGCGATCTGTACTGTTATATGTATCAGCCGGAAGAAGCGTCAGTGGCGTATGCGTGTAGCTCTTTTCAATGGCATACATCCCGTGTGCTATGAGATTTGCCCATCACTCAAAGCCGCCAAGGATGTGGCGGAGACATGGGTTATACGACTGAAACTGGAGGGAAAGATATGAACAAAGGCGACGTTATCACGGTTGAAGGGCTGGATTGGTACCAACAGTCCCCTAACTTATACCTTCATTGCAGAGGGCATAAGGGTGTGCATGCGTTGGTGGCTCGCAGTGCCGACGGTGGCTGGTGGGTCTCCGGCTGTCTGGCAGGAGCCGAAGCGGAGGATGCCACCCCAAGCCTTTTCCCGGAAGAAAACAGATGGTTCGTCACCCGAGACGATGCCATGAAGGCTGTGGCGGCTTGGATCGTCACACTTCGGTTGCAGGGAAAGATTAAGGAGGAAGAGGATGGAGATTAAGGATCGTGGTTTCTACGTTGACTTTATTAGCGGGTATTTTCTGCTTCTGAGGATTAGCGGGCTTCGCCATAAGGACGGCACTTGTACGTGGGTGGTGCACAAGCCTGGGGAAGACAAAGAAATCTCGGTGCACACAAAGAAGCAGGACGCCATGGATTGCGCCATGGCTAGGATCACTACATGGAAACTTCAGGGGAAGCTCAAATGAGGACAATCGACTTCGGTACTTTGGTGCAGTTCCGTGATAAGGAGAATTGGCTTTTGCTGGCGGTACGGTACTTTTTTCCATTTGACGGCCCGGGTGTTTGGGAGGTGATGGCACCGTCAGGCGCAGTTCTTGAAACGCACAAGGACAAGCAAAGTGCTGTAGACGCGGCGATGGCTTACTTAGCAATGAAAAAATTAAAAGGAGAAATCGAATGAAGATCGTTGACTATGGTTTGAGCGTTGAGTTTCGCACAGGCAAGTGGGACAGGGTTCTGTTAAGGGCGGTTTCCTACTGGTCGCTCGATGACAAGGAATATTGGAGAGTGGAAAAGCCTTCCGGCAAAAACTTATGGGGTTTTAAGGACAAGCAAAGTGCTGTAGATGCGGCTATGGCCTACTTAGCCACGGAAAAATTAAAAGGAGAAATCGAATGAAAAGAGCAGGATTGAATTGGTACAAATGGAGCCGAGAGTACAGGGATGATTCGTATGATCATCGGTACATCTCGGAGCGTTTACCAGGAGGCCGACGGCTCATCATGTTTTTCTACAAAGGAAAGCCCCAGCGCTACGAGATTGAGCTCCACGTCTTCTACGGTGACGGGGATTCGGAGTGCTATGCCGACATCGGCGTGTGCCGCACGTTTAACCAAGCAGCGCAGATTGCAGCGGAATGGTTTGCCCTGAAACGTTTGAAGGGGGAATTATGAAAGTCTTTAACGGTCGGGTGGACCTGGATCTCAGCAAACCCATCGTTTGCACCGGGAATGGAATTTCCTGGAGGTACTGGCTCTTTGATTGGAAGGGGGTCCCTCTTTGGTACACCTCGCCGGAGTCGGTCTATGGAGAGGCTATCTGGGTCGCTCCGGACGGCCGCTTCAAACGCACCTTTAACTGGCGCTTCTACGGGGACAACGTTATAGCAATGATGGTGAGAAAACCGCGTTTGTGGTGGATATACCTGACTGAAGAGGGGCAATACGGGGAAGAGCCTGTGCATTCAAGGTTTAGAGCCACGACGGAGGAAGCCTTGGATCGGTTGGTGTCTGAGGCTATGAGCTTTATGCTCAAAGGAGGTGCGCATGAGTGACAACTGGACTGACGTGACGAAAGATTTTAAGGGGCGCTATGCCAAGGCGTACGCCTACCAAGCTCCCGTTTGGTCGGAGCGTTTGCGAGAGAGTGTACTCTGCACGGTGGGGTTCGTTAGCAAAACGAAACGGCGAGATCCCTACCAGGCGGACAGCCTGATGGACGCGACGTTTCTGGGAGACTTCCGTTACGCAAAGCTTGCCAAGGAAGCCGTCATGGCGCACCTCGTGACGAAGGCTCTCAGGGGTCAGTATTAACCCTAGAACGGAGCGCATTGAATGTTCTAACGTGTAAACTACGCGCAAACTAAAAGAGGAAGAACTCATGGTCGTCATAGACTTTGAAACGTACTACAGCAAAGAGTTCTCCCTGAGCAAAATCACCACGGAAGAATACATCCGCTCGCCTCAGTTTGAGGTCATTGGTGTTTGCGTCAAGGAGGACGACGGGCCGGTGGAATGGATCACCGGAACCCTTGAAGAGATTAAGGCCGGACTCCTGAAGCACGACCTCTCCATCGTCTGCTGCCACAACACGGCGTTCGACGGTGCCATCCTGAGCTGGGTGTTCGACATCCATCCGCGACTGCTCGTTGACACGCTCTCCATGTCAAGGCCTATCATAGGCGCGAAGACGGGGGGCATGGTCGGCGGCTCGTTGCGAGCGCTGTCAGAGCACTTCGGCATCGGGCACAAGGGGACGGAAATTTACAACACGCTTGGCAAGCGTCGGGAAGATTTCACGGTCGAAGAACTGGAACGGTTCGGCGAGTACTGCAAGCAGGACGTACGGCTAACCTACGAGCTGTGGAAGATTCTCGCTCCCACCTTCCCTCTGCTGGAGACGGCGCTCATTAACGTGACGCTCAAGATGTTCACGGAACCCGCCATCATGCTGGACAAGCCTCTGCTGGAAAAGCACCTCGGCGAGGTGAAAGCCAAGCAGGCAGAACTCCTCACACGAGTCGGCGTTGATCGCTCGGTCTTCATGTCAAACGATAAGTTCGCTGAAATGCTTCGCAGTCGGGGTGTTGAGCCGCCGACGAAAGTTTCACCCACTACTGGGAAAACCGCCTATGCCTTTGCCAAAACCGACCCCGGATTCCAAGCCCTGCTCACGCACCCGAATGAAGAGATTCAGGCACTTGCGGCGGCCCGGCTTGGTGTTAAAACAACTATCGAAGAGACACGCACACAAGCCTTCATTGATGTGGCATCTCGTGGCACGCTCCCTGCGATGCTGAATTACTACGGGGCGCTCAATACGGGGCGCTTCAGTGGGGGCGGCGGGTTGAACGTGCAGAACCTTCCTCGCGGCGGCGTGCTCCGGCACTCGATGCGGGCTCCCGAGGGTTACGCCATTGTGGCGTGTGACTCCTCTCAGGTGGAAGCGCGTACGTTGGCGTGGTTCGCCGGGCAGGAAGACTTGACCGAAGGTTTCAAAAACAACGAGGACATCTACTCAAAGTTTGCAACGGAAATTTATGCCAAACCGATCAACAAGCACGACTACCCGGAAGAACGACACGTTGGTAAGACGTGTATTCTTGGCCTCGGTTATGGTGTCGGTGCCGGAAAACTTCAGGGTACTCTGGCAAATGGATTCATCCGCGTTTCCATGCCCCTCGAAGAATGTCAGCGTATTGTGGGTCTCTACCGGTCTCTTTATACGAACATTCCAGCTCTGTGGAAGCAGTGCAACACCGCAATCGAACGGATGTACCAAGGCTACGACTCTGTGATCGGAGTCGGGCTTCAGCTTCACGTCAATGGGCGTGAGCGTTCCATTGCCCTCCCCAACGGCTTGAAGCTTTGGTACGCCGATATGCAGGCCACCCAAGGGCAGTACGGCTTGGAGTACACGTACCAGAAGCGCAAGGGCATCCGCGCCAAGCTCTACGGCGGGGCGCTCACGGAAAACATCATTCAGGCACTCGCTCGAATCATCGTGAGTTACCAGATGGTAGCGATTTCACGATGGCTTGAAAACCGTGGCCGTGAAGAGAAAGACGGACGCGTCCGTCGGATCGTAAATATGGTGCACGACGAGGTCGTCGTTGTAGTACCGAAGGAGGAAGCAGAGCTTACAAAAGCTTACATGATGAAGGCGATGAAGACGCCTTTAAACTGGTGTAAAGGTTTACCCGTAAGTTGCGAAGCCGACATCGGCGAGACTTATGGTGATGCGAAGTAAAGTGTTGTATTTTTGGTATTTCTAAAAGTTCTAAATCGTAACAAAAAGTTCAACTCTGTATAATAGCCGGATAGGAGGTATACAGAATGGATGACCTTGTTTACGATCACGACAAACTCAAAGCCGCAATTGATTTGCTGCTGGATCTAAAGTTCGGGGAGGCCCGTTCTGACGTGGTTCGGAGCAATTTGACTGGTGCGGCGAAAACCTTGAAATGGTTCTGGGGGCCTCGTCTCCCATTGAAGTATTGCTTGGAAGTTGCTGAGCAGCCCGGTGGTCGACTTTGGATGCTGGATCTGCTTGACAAGGTTGACCGTAAGCGAGACACTATCGCCAAAGAACGGGAAGCGTCAATTGGCCCAAGAACAAAAGCCGCTCAAGAGACGCTTAGGAACTCCGTTCGTAAGAACCGCCTCCGGGAAACGGCTGCGATTCTTACAGAACGCATCCGTCGTATTTCTCGCGGGGAATCTCCGCTTACGAAGGACGATGAAAAAGAATTCCTGTCTCGCCGTCGGGCTTATTGGAAACGTCGTACTGTTGAATTTTTAGAAGCTGCCAAGCAGACCACAGACATGGAAAAGTTTGGGTCTGGTGGCTTGCAAGCCAAAATTGCGGACATTCTTCTCAACGAAGAATTGGGTAAGTATAAGCAGGCGAAAGCCGGTATCTACAACTTGTCCAGCTCTTCTCAGAGAAGATTGAACAACAATCCGAGAGATAAGAAAATGAGGGAGCGCGTCGAAACAGCAATGGCCGCTGCCTTCAAAGCCTCTCAACAGTAAAGCGTGGGCGCTCCCCACGCTTGGGGAGACCCTATGTATATTCCCGCTTGGTCGGCATCATCTGTTGATGCCTACACGACCTGCCCTAAAAAGTATTACCACCTGCGCGTTGCCCGTGACGTACAGGACTTCCCGCCCAGCGATGCAGTCATTGCAGGGCGTGAGCTCCACAAGGCGTTCGAGAACGCCGTCAACTTGGACGAAAAGCTTCCGGCGACGTACGCCCACTACCAAGGGCTCGTTGACAAGATCAAGGCTTTGCCGGGCGAAAAGCTCGCTGAATACCCCTTTCAACTTGACGAGTTCCACGAGCCCTGTGAGAAGCGCAGCGCGTGGACACGAGGTGTTGCCGACTTGGTGGTTAAGCGCGGCAAGGAAGCCATCATCATCGACTACAAGACCGGCAAGCGTAAGCCGTCCGAACAGCTTGCTCTCTACGCGGCGTATGCCTTCGCGTACTGGCCCGAGATTCAGAAGGTTCACACTGCCTTCATCTGGCTCAAGACGAAAGAGATGGACAAGAAGACCTATACGCGGGAGAACATGGCCGAAATCTGGCAATCGTTCCTTCCCGCCGTCGCTCGGATGCGGAAATCGTACGAGACAAACGATTGGCCCGCACGTCCTTCTGGATTATGCCGCAACTGGTGTCCATGCAAGGAATGCAAATTTTGCGGCTTGTAAGTTGGAGCTTCTAAATGTTACAGGATGACGACCAAAATCTCGACGAAATCGAAGTGGAATTACTTGTAACGGAATGGGAATTGGATCATGAAATTCTTCAAAGACGTTTGGAAAAGCGCGGGGGTGATGGGCCTGTGCATATATCTAGCGATGTTCCTTATGAACACGCTCTTTCAGTTCATAGGACTGCTGTCGGGCATGAGCTACAGAGATGCGCTCTTTCTGCTGGGCATCACAATGGCGATCGCCATTTGCGCGTTTGTGGTGTGGGCCGTTGAGGAGGACGACTGATGGGACTCTTGGGTAAAAACTCCCGAACGTTCCGTCCGGAGTGGGTCGGTCGAAGCAACCACTCACTCCATCCCGAGACGGCCAAGGTTCGGCGACTCGTCGCGGAGCAGATCACTAATGGGGTAGTCGGCTTTACGGCGAGTCAATTAAATAAGCTCTTCGCCGACACCGACCTCCCTGATGACGGCAAGAACGGCGGACGATACAGGATGAGCGCTTATAAATTCTTAGCACAACGGGGGTGGAAAAAGCAGACACTCTGCCCCACCTGCGTAGTTTGCTACTCTCCCGCCGCGAGCCCCGGGCAGGTCGCGGATCTGATAAAGAGGGGGCGAGAAGAGTTCAAGCAGAAGAACATGGCGATCATTCAAGACGGAGCGGAGGTAAGAAAGGAAGCGCTACGACAAAAGCGTTTGCGGGACACTCAACTCTCACGGGACAGGCTTCGGGAAGAGATTCTTAAAAGCGCCGTCGAGCACAAAGACCCGCTCGTGGCATACGTTCACAGAGCCGCCAAGGTCTGCGGAGTTGTCCGTGGATACCAGTGGCCGTAGGAGGAAAGATGTTTAAGTTAATTGTTGGCGTGGGCGGCGTCGCCGCCTACTTCGTCGTGCTGTCGCTGCTCAGCTGTGCCTTCGGGGCGGCCATCACGCTGACGATGCAGCACTTCGGTGTGGCCAAAGAAATTGCTAACCTCGTCGCGGCCACTGTGGCTGTAGCGTTTGCCGGCGGTGCAGCGGCCCTCAGTGTTATCTGGGCTTTTATCAAGTCGGAGGAAAGATGAGTTGGACACCTAATGACTGGCTTAACGCCATAGCGGTGGTGGGGTCTTGTATCGCGATCACAGTTTTAATTTTTAGGAGATGAAATGGCAACAACGCCTGAAGGCAAAGTAAAAGATCAGGTCAAGAAGTTCTTTAAAGAGAAGCAAATCTGGAGCTATATGCCCGTCCAAAACGGCATGGGCGTGGTTGGCATCCCCGACCTTGTCGGGTGCGCCCCCTTAAAGATCACGCCTGACATGATTGGCAAAACCCTTGGTGTCTTCTTTGCCGTGGAGACGAAGGCACCGGGCAAGATCAAAAACGCCACGGAGAACCAGAAGCGCAACCTGCGGTCCATTGGAGCACATGGCGGTGTCGCGGTTGTAGCGGATCGAGTGGACATTGTGGAGGCCGCCTATGAACTCTTAAAGAGCGGTGGTACCGCAATGACTTTCATACCGGAGTAACTATGCTTACCTACAACGATGAGCAAGCAAGGGCATACACAGAGGTCATCATCAAGAAGCAGAACTCGGGGCTTCTTCAAGGCTGGGTAACATCCCAAGATATGCAGACGCACTGCAGAAAAGTCCTTGACCGCTACTGGGACTCCAAAGCGGGGCCCAAGGTTATTCTTGATGTCGGCTGCGGCACAGGTGAAATGCTTTTCCAGGCGGGTGAACACTGGCCCGACGCCAAACTCTATGGGGTAAATTACTTCCCCAGTCAGGTGGGCATCAGTCGTCTGACCGAGTTGGTTGACGGCGTGTATACCGGAGACTTTGAGTTCGACACTAAGCTCATGGACGACATTGTGTCGGGCAGTGAAAAAGCTGACTTCATCATGTTTAACTACACGCTTGGGCACTTCATGAGTTTGGACAATGTGTTTAAGCGTGCAGCTAAGCTTCTTGCAGACGACGGGGTGCTCGGCATCTACGACATTAGTCGGAAGTCGGTAGTGAAAGGTGAGGTGCTCGGCTACAAGCTTTGGTCCCGCAGACAAATTATGGGGGCGCTCATCAGAGCTGGGTTCCAGGCGACGTCATACGGCGCGCCAAAAGCAGAAATTGCGAATGCAATGAAAGCAGATGCGGAGCACGACACAGTAGAAGATGTGAAGGCGTACCAAGACTTTGCCACGTGGACAGAACCCGTTCTTTTTGTAGCAAGGAGAGAATGATGGACATCGCCGACAGAGCACAGCAGGACATCGACTTCATGGAATCTGTGAAGCGAGGGCCTATCACCAAGGAGGCACCCGAGACGGGCTTCTGCCTCTTCTGCGGAGAACCGGTTCCCAAGGGACATCGCTGGTGTGACAAGGTATGCCGGGACCTATGGGAAAAAGAGCAACATAGGGATAACCCTTACAGCAAGTACCGATAGGAGGATTTATATGCCACAATCACCGGAGCGGAAGGCCGAGTACGACAAGGCGTACGGGGCACGACCGGAACAGAAGAAGAAACGCGCCATGCGCAACGCCGCCCGACGGGAGCTGATGCGAGAAGGCGTGGTTCACAAAGGCGATCACAAGGACGTAGACCACAAAAAGATGTTGAAAAACGGCGGTACCAACGCCCGGTCGAACCTCCGAGTGGTCAGCGAGAAGAAAAACCGAGGCTGGCGTCGGGGTTCTTAGGAGTCAGAAATGTTGATCTTCAAGCCTAGAAAAGCTGTCATCCTGAAAACAAAGAATCCTAAAAAGTATCTTGACGTAATTCCGACCGCGAAGGAGTTTGTCTACAACGGCTTGCCCCTTGTGGCGGTTCCTCATAAGCCGGACGAGACGAAGGTTCTGCGTAACCTTGGCGTGAACGTCCCTGCCCCCATGAATTACTACTACCCGTACGACGGGCGGTTCAAACCCTTTGAGGTTCAAAGGAAAACGGCGGAGTTCGCCTCCATGAACAACCGTTGCTTCATCCTTAACTCCATGGGCTTGGGGAAGACGGTTACGTCGCTGTGGGCGCTGGACTACATGCGATCCATCGGAATGGTGAAGAAAGCCTTGGTGGTGTGCCCCATCTCTGTTATGGAGCGCGCCTGGGGGGATGAAATTTTTCGCACCTTTCCGAACCTGAAGTTCAACGTGCTTTACGGTTCTCGGGAAAAGCGCTTGAAGCTTTTGGCAGAAGATGCTGACATCTATGTCATCAACACCGACGGCTTGAAGATCATCCAACAGGCTATGGCGGATCGCCCGGACATCAACCTCATCATCATTGACGAGGTGGCACTGTTCCGCAATCCGTCCACGGCCCGGTGGAAGACGGCGGACGACATCTGCAACAAGCAGTTCCACGGAGAACGCCGGGTTTGGGGCCTTACGGGGTCGCCTATTCCCAACGCTCCGACGGATGCTTATGGGCAGATCAAGCTCGTAACGCCGAACAATCCTGATCTTCCGAAGTATTTCGGTCGGTTCCGCGACCTCGTGATGTACCAACGGGGGCCGTTCCTTTGGGTGAACAAGCCGGACGCTGTGGAGACGGTGTTCCGCATCATGCAGCCTGCCATCCGGTTCTCGCTGGATGACGCTATTGATCTGCCGCCGCAGGTGATCCAGGTTCGGGAAACCGAGTTGTCGCCTGAGCAGAAGAAGGCGTACAAAGAAATGATGAACAAGCTCGCCACAGAGCTGAAGGAAGGCAAGGTGCTCGCCGTGAACGAAGCGGTGAAAGCCTCCAAGCTCCTGCAGATCTGCTGTGGTGCGGCCTACGGGGAACACGGCGAAACAGTGCCGGTGCCCTGCAAACCCCGCTTGGAAGCCTTGGACGAAGTGGTCTGTGAATCGGAAGGGAAGACGATTGTCTTCATCCCCTTCACGTCGGCCCTCCACCAGGCGGCGGATTATCTGTCGGAGCATGGTCACACGGTAGCCATTGTGGACGGCGACACGCCGAAGGCACAGCGTGATGAAACGTTCTACAACTTCCAGAACGCGGACAATCCGCAGGTCATTATTGCCAACCCGGCGACGATGTCCCACGGGCTAACGCTGACGGCGGCGACCACAATCTGTTGGTTCGGGCCTTGCTACAACAACGAGATCTACCAACAGGCTTGCGCTCGCGTCCGGCGTCCCGGTCAGAAGCGTTCCACCGTCATCGTCCACTTGGTGTCCACCGAGCTGGAAAAGAAGGTCTACGACCGCATTGAGAAAAAGCAGTCCATGCAGGGCTTGCTCCTCGATATGGTCAACGAGCAGTCGGTAGCATAGGGAAACCCCTTATAGCCAAACAAACGCACGTTGACATTCCAACGTGTAAACTACGCGTAAAATAAAGGAGTCAAAAATGAGTCGAGTCGACGACATTGTGGCGGCTTACGTCCGCCTTCGCGATCAGAAAGCAGAACTGAAGGTCCAGCAGGCTGAAGCCATGAAGCCTTACGACGAGGCCTTGGCAAAACTGGAAGCCGAAGCCCTGCGGATCCTCTCCGATACCGGAGTTGAATCTATGAAGACGAGCGCCGGAACGGTGTATCAATCGGTCGCTATGTCTGCCACAGTGCAGGACAAGTCCGCTTTCATGGACTACATCAAAGAACATCAGGCGTTCGACCTTTTGGACGTACGCGCCAACAAAACTGCGGTGCAAGATTTCGTCACGGAGAACCAGGACACGCCCCCGGGCGTTGTCATCCGCCGTGAAATGAAGGTCGGATTCCGTCGCGCTTAATAATCTCAGGAGAATTTAAATGGCTGACATCATCCCTTTTGAACAGGTTTCTGCCGGTGTCCCGGCGTTCTTGCAGGAACAGCAGTACGACAACGACATGGCGGCACACGCCTCGCAGTCGTTCCCCACGATCTCCATTAAGGGCAAGGTCTTTGCCGTCGTGGACGGCGGCGACCGCAAGGTACTCCCCAACCCGAAGGATCCGGACTCTCCTGCGACGCGCATCAGCGTCATCATCGTGAAGACGAGCCCGTTCAAGTCCAAGACTTACTACGCCAATGGCTACAACGCCGATGCCACGGGTGACGCCGCGAAGCCCACGTGCTTCTCCAACGACGGCAAGACCCCGGACGCCACGGCTGCAGAGCCCCAGTGCAAGACCTGCGCGGCCTGTAAGTGGAACGTATTTGGCACGTCTCGCGGTGAAAACGGTGCCGTCGGCAAGGGCAAGGCTTGCTCCGACTTCGTCCGTGTGGTGCTTTGCACGGCTGATAACCTTGAAAAGCTCTACCTGCTCCGCGTGCCGCCCGCCTCCATTAAGGCTCTCGGTGCTTACGGTGAACTGCTCGGCCAGCGCAAAATCCCTTATCAGGGTGTCTTGACGGAACTTTCCTTCGACGTGGAACAAGCCACGCCTCACTTGGTGTTCCGCCCGCTCGGCTTCATCAGTGACAAGGCGACGTTCGACCAGGTGATGGAACAGGCCAAGAGCGAAAAGTGCCACCGGATGCTGTTTGGCAACGAAACCGCTCAGGCCCCGGCGGAAGCCCCCGTAGCGGCTCCGAAGCCTGTGAAGCGCGCCCCCGCCAATGACCCTGCGGAACAGGTCTTGCGGGAGATGGAAAGCAAGCCGCGCCCTACTCCGGCTCCGGTGGTCGATCCGGCGGATCAGCTGATCGCCGAAGCTATGGGTACGTCCCCCTCTGGTGCTCGTTCGACTGTGAACGTTGCCCAGACGCAGAAGCCTGCCGCCAAGCCCGCCGAAGCTCCGTGGGAAGACGCTAAGGTGGTGGAAACCGATGCAGGGCTCGATGCTGCGTTGAACAACCTCGGCTTTGATTAACCCCACGTAACGCGTGGAAGGGGAGCACGCGCTCCCCTTATTTTTCTCAAACTTAAAAGGCCGCAATGAATACACAAGAATTTTTTGAAAGCATCTTCCCCCCGGAAGGTGTTTACCTGCTTGCAGTGGCCGGAGAGAAAGGGTTCAGACATCGTGGATTCACCACCATTGCCGGGGCGGTCGATTTCGCTGAGCAGTGTGACCAGCAGGGCGCGACGGTTTACCACGCCTGCGCCGCCTTCAAGAAGGCACCGTACAAGAACGAAGCTGGAAAGTTCGTCACTCGCACCTCGGAGAATTGGAGAGCGGCGAAAGCCTTCTGGATCGACGTTGACTGCGGGGCGGATAAAGCAGCGGAAGGCCACGGCTACGCCACACAGAAAGACGGTGCAACAGCGATCCTCACGTGGTGCAAGAAGCACTCCTTCCCCTTCCCGATGCTCGTCAATTCCGGTCGCGGTGTCCATGCTTACTGGTGCCTCTCCGAAGAAATCTCTCCGGAAGACTGGGTGCGGACTGCCAATGCTCTGAAGGCTCTGATGTCCGCAGACGGGCTCTTGGCAGACCCCACGCGAACGGCGGACTTTGCATCCGTCCTTCGCCCAGTCGGAACCCACAATCGGAAAGACCCGGCGAATCCCTTGGAAGTGAAGGTTGCACTCCCTCAGAAAGAACCCATTCAAACGGCTGACTTCCTTGCCCTGGTGGAGAAAGAAGCAGAAGCCGTCGGTGGCCTTGGGGAAGTGCCTGCGTGGATGGTTGGGGACACGATGCCGGATTACGGTGGCTCAACTGCCAAGCCTTTTGCAGAAGAGATTGCCAAGCACTGCGCTCAGGTAAAGGCCGTCCAGGAGACCCGAGGGGATGCAAGCTACGACCACTGGCGCGGCGTTATCGGTCTCATCACCCACTGCGCTGAAGGCATCGAACTCGCTCGGAAATGGACGGAGAAACGGGCCGAGACGGGGCATCAGAACGTCGACGTGGATACGCGGTTCAACACTTGGACTTCTCCGCCTCCGACGTGCGAATACTTCGGCAAGTGCAACCCGGACGGCTGTAAGAACTGTCCGCACAAAGGCAAGATCAAAACCCCTTGGGTGCTTGGGGTAAAAGAACCCGAAAAGAAAGAAACTACGGTCGATGTCACGAGCACGAACTCAGCCGGACAAACGCAGACCGTCACTTATCAGATTCCGCCGAGCCCTCCGGGATACGGCTGGGACGGCAGTCAGATGGTGCGATATTTCAAAAATGCCGACGGTGTGCTGGAGCCGCATCCCTTCTGCGGGGTGCACTTTTACCTCCTCCGCCGCTTGCGGGATGTCACGGGAGAATTTTCTTTTGCCACCCGTGCTCATCTTCCCAAAGGAGATATTCGTGAGTTCAACATTCCCGGTTCAATCATCGGCACCGGGGGCAACAAGCTGGTGGAGTTTTTAGGGCAGTACGAAATCATGGCAGGCAACGCAAATGATTCGGTGAAGAACATGGGCGCTTACCTCAAGGACGAGGTAGCACGACTGATGAACTCCACCGACGTAATGAACACCTACAGCCACTTCGGCTGGCAGGAAGATAAGTCTTTCCTCATCGGCACGCGTCTCTATTCTCCCGATGGGAAAGTGACGGAAGTGCTTCTGAGCGGTGCGGCGGCGGATCACGCCAAGGTCTTCCCGACGCCCGTCGGAAGCGTGCAGTCGTATGCGAAGAAGATCAACTCGATCTACAACCGCGACGGCATGGAACCCATGCAGTATATGATCTGCTCGCTGTGGGCGGCTCCGCTCGTCAACCTCTGCGACACGCTCTACAACGGCATCCCGTGCGTTCTTACCGGCGTCCAGTCCGGCAAAGGCAAAACGACGGCGGCCTTGGCGGCGCTCTACGCTTACGGTCGTCCGATGCCCGGCATGGCCTTCAGCGGTCGCGAAGGTGCCACGGCTAACGCTCAGGCGAACTTCTTGGGGACGCTCCGGAACCTCCCGGTGCTCTTTGACGAAGTGACGAACAAGAACTCTCGGGAACTGTCGGAGCTTTGCTACGCGTTGTCTTCCGGCGTGGAAAAGATGCGCATGAAGGCTTCCGGCGGCACTGTCCGTATCGGCGATCGCAACGAGTGGCGCACTCACACGGCTCTGACCGGTAACACGCAGATCACTGCCCGGCTTGCCACGAACGGCGACACGGAAGCGGAAGTGATGCGCATCTTCGAAATCAACGTGGACACCTACGACATTCCAAGCCTAGACCCCATGGCCGTGGCGTCTCAGGTCTCTGCGATGGAAGAAGACATGGGCATCGCCGGTGAGCTCTTCGTTAGGTACGTGGTGGCGCATCGTGACGACGTGCACGACCTCATCTTCAAAACGTACGAAGACTTAAAGGCCGACAAGGATCTGATGGCTCAACCGCGCTACCGGTTCTACCGCAACCACATGGTGTGCACGCTGACGGCGGCGAAGATCATGAAAGATCTCGGGGTGATTGAGTTTGACATTCCCAAGATGACGGCCTTCGCGCTCAAAGCCGCTCGCCAGCTGTTTCAGCACACCTTGGAGGCCAACACGCTGTCTGCCACAGAGGCCCTTGGGTTGATGTTGAATGAGCTGAGCCCCCAGATCGTTCAAACGGTGACATACGATCTCAAGCCCACCGAGGCTCCTTACGAGGTGAAGTACCCCAATGGGATCGTAGGCCGAGCCATCCGAGGCACCCCAGCGCGTCGGGACACGTGGTACGACAACACGTTGTTCCTTTCTGCGAAGGCCGTGCGCGACTGGTGCAACGCCAACCGCGTGAGTCTCGACTTCATGGCGGATACCTTGAAGAACAACGGCGTTTTGGTGGATCGTCGGGCCCGTTGCAGCCTTGGGAAGAACACCAACATCACGACTTCGCAGTGCCGATGCTGGCGAATCGACCTCAATGCCATGGATAACTTGAAACCGCAGGATGAAGAAAATGACGGGAATTGATTTCAACTCTCTTAACGAGAACACGCTTTTATTAGCGAAGGAAGGCGCGGCATATCTCGGGATCAACCGCCGCTACTTTTATCAGTTGGAACTTCGAGGCTTCTTCAGCCGGGACAATAAGAAGGGCGACCCCCGCTACCGGCTGAAGACTTTGAAAGAGTTTCGAGATAAGGCGTATGCCACGGGGTTCCTTCCGACACGACCGGCGGGGTTCAAACTTGACATTGGGGATCCCCAGGTGAAGGACGATGAGTTCGCCTCTCGGGAAGATGTGATGCGCTACTTCCGCATCAGTGCGACCTGTCTCTATGAGTGGGTTGACCGAGGCGGATTCCCCAAGCCCTACCGCCTCCATGAAGGGGCTCGCCCCAAGTGGAAAGTCGGCGAAGTTCGGGCGTGTTTGAAGTAGACCGAACTCTACATTGAACTATACATAACGGCTAGTTAACTATACATGAACTATACAGCATGTATACATACTAGGTAAAACTAACTAGACAAGTACTATACCAAACTACTATACCAACGCCCCCGTGGAGAGATCTGCGGGGGCTTTTCTTAGACCGAAGTCGCGGGGGCAATCTGAGGGACAATGGATTTTCTATGCTTGTAGTGCGTTGATTTTATTGGTGTTAGCCCTATCCAGTACATGTGTTTTTCGCGTCAACCCAGCTACCCACAGTTATATAGAATTACTTGTTATTACACAAATATTTTGCACTTTTTGTCTTTTTAATTACACTCAGTCTACGGCTTTTCCGCTAGGTTTACACTACGGAAAAGGGACAAAAAGAGGGACAAAAAATGCTCATCAATCGGCTTCGCGCCAATCAAATTAAGACCCTCCCGGAGGGTAAACATCTTGACGGCAACGGCCTCTACCTTCGTGTAGTAGGAAACAGCCGGACTTGGTTTCTCCGTTTCAGTTTTGAGAAAAAGCGCCACGATCTCGGGCTTGGCACTCTGTCCTTGGCAGACGCCAGAGCCAAAGCCGCTGAGATACGACAGCAAGTCGCTGAGGGGAAGCACCCCCTCGTCACGCGTGCAATTGAGAATGTTAATCGCCAAAAACAGGCCATAACTGCTAAGGGGCTCCACACAACTATCAACGACATTTACGAGGATGCGTTCCGCTGGCACATGGAGACTAAAAAGATTCGCAGCGACAAATGGTTCAAAGACCATCGCACTGCTTTCAAGACCAATGTGTTTCCCTTCATTGGTGACAAACCTTTGGCACTCATTACACGTCAAGACGTTGCTGAAGTACTCAGGCCATCCTGGGGAAAATCTACGGGTAGCGCTATTTTGGCGGGACTTCGTGCGTGCTTCAAATACGCCAAAAAGGAAGGGCTGTTCACTGGCGACTTTCCTACCAACTGGCAAGGGTGCCTTGACCTTGAGTTGGCTCCCGCAAGTAAATCACACAAGGTTCAGCACCGCCCCGCGTGCCCATGGAAAGAAATGCCCGACCTTTATGCAAAGGCGTATGCACAACCCGATAGTCCCCAAAAGAGGGTTGCTTTAGCCTGTATGCTGTGTGCCCCCCGTCCCGGTGAATTTGTTGCTCTGCGGACAAAGGATGTCGATACACAAAATCGCATCATCACTTTGATGCGAACAAAAACCTCCGACGCCATTGACGGCGACGACGATCCCTGGGAAATTCCCTACCCCACGCAAATGGACGAACTGTTCGACTTCACAGCCGAATATCCTTTTGGAGCACTTCTCGGAAGAAGCGCCGCTGTGGTTTTTCTACACACTCATGTTGGGGTCGATTACTCTGCGCACGGATTTCGTGCTTCTTTCAGCACTTGGTGTGCAGAACACCAGAAAAACCGTGAAACTCGTGAGCACGCTCTCCACCACAAAGTCGAGAATGAAGTGGGGGGCTCATACCAAAGGAGCACCCTCCTTGAGTTAAGAAGAGTGCTCCTCCAAGAGTGGGCTGATTACGTCACTAGTAAAGTTCATCCAGCTTCTTAGCGAAGCCTCGGCTGGACTTGTTTGCAGCGACGCCGCCGATGGTCATCCGTTCGCGCTGGCGTTGCTGCTTCACGGAGCTGATGAGGTTCGTCATGGCGTTTGGTTGGAAGCCCTGAGACCGACGCTCCGCGTTCATCTTCTGCCATTCACGCATCGCGGCGGCACGCCCCGCAGAGTCCTTGTCCGCCACGGCCTTCTCGTAGGCTCGGCGGATCTGCTTTGCCCAGAGCGTGTAGGCCTCGTTGTGCGCGTACATCGAACTAGCCTTGAGGTTGCGGCTCGTGATCGTGGAGGACGGAAGCCCCACAGCTTGCGACGCCAGATCAAAGAGCGTGAACTGCTCACCCGGGATAAGCACGTCGCCTGCTTTAGAGCTGATCCCTTCGGTGCCGAAGCGGATAGCCTTGGCAACATTGGCGAACCCAGTCGGGAGAACATTTTCGGCGGCCTTATCCCAGTCACCCTGCCATGCGTACCCTGCTCCACGGTAGCCCTTTAGGAGAAGGCTCCCCGCCGGGCCGAGGATCGTTGCGATCACCTTGTAGCCGTCGTCTTCGCCACCCATACCCACAACAGAGCGCCCGTCAAGGTACGGGAACGGAAGGAGCATGGAACCCGCACCGAGCTTATCGCTCATGTCCATCCCAAGCATTGCCGGGAGGCCACGCAGGAAGAAGTCGATCAACGGCTTATCAAGCCCCGCATCTTTAAGCGTCTGACGGAGATAGTCTTCGTCATTGTCACCCGCACCACCCATGAGGCCGCAAGCCAGCATCAGCGTCCCTACAACCGGTAAGCCCTTGGCACCCGTCACCAAGAGGAAAGCCCCCATGGTGTACGCGAGACCGGCACGCGCAAAGGCCTGTTTCTCCGGGCTTTCCTTATCAATCGCCTGGTTGAACATTCTCGCGAAGAGACCGATCTGGATCAGTTGGAACTTGCGGAACTGCGTTGCTACACGGGCAAAGTCGCTCGACTTAAAGTAGCGCGGCGCATTGCGGGAGCTGTAGTCCCCGTGCGTCTCGTAGAGCACGTGGTCGGCGAACTTCATCGCCCCTTCGTGATCGTTCGTGCGTCCCATCTCCAAGTCGTAAGCGGCCAGGGCCGTTGCGGCACGGTTGATGACTTCCACCTTTCGTGCGAGCCCCGCCGTCCATTCCGTCCAACCGAGGAGCGCGTTGTAAGCCTTCCCATGTTCTGCACGGTTGAACTCACCGAACTCCTGAGAGAGCCCGATGTCGAGAAGCCCGCGTTCGCGCATGGCAGTCAGGGCTTCCTTCTGCTTATCGGTCAAGCCTTCAATAGATGATAGGTCGCTCAGCGTACCGTCTTTCGTCACGGCCTTCGCCACCGCCACCATGTACTTACTCGTAAGCGTCAGGGGGCGATACAGCCCGAAGCGCCCGGCCATGTAAGGTACGGAGTAAAGGATCGGCTGGGTCAAGTTCTGGAAGAAGAACGCCGGGTTCGTGAGAAGCATCATCGCCGAAGTGCCGCGCAGAATGCTGTTGGAGAGAGCGCTCTGCCCCTTCACACTCTGGTCAACACGGGCAATGACTTCGTTCAACACCGTGGACGCCGCCGCCTGGTCTTCTGACGTACGGGCTTCCTTCTGCATTTCGGCCATCGCCTTGCGTATTTCCCGACCGTGCGAGAGGAACCCGAGGTAACGGGATTCCGTGGAAGCCGTCGCCATGAAGCCACGCATCATGTCGGACGAGTAGCCCGCCACCTTACGGCGATGCAGACGAGACTTCAGAGCCGAGTCGTTGGAAAGCCCTTGGATGTAAAGAAGCGTGGCAAACTCGTTGAACTTGTTTGTCATCTTCTCGTTCACGATCTCCACGGAAGTTTCCGTCGCGGCTTCGGCGGCACGCTCTGCCACGTTGAGGAGCGCCTGAAGGTTCAACTGTTCCCCGTGTTCAAAGGCCGCACGCTCCTTGTACACCACAGAGGCTTCGGGGTGCTCCTGTTGGAGTTGTCCGCGACGCACCACGGCTTCGTCCGCCGACTCAGCGTACTCCACGATGTAGTCCATGCCGTTACTCTGCATGGAGAGCACCTTGGCGCGGGCGTCCCGCACCAACTTCCGGTCGGCTTTCGTCGGTTCCTTCAAACCTTGGACGGCCTTCTGGACACGGGCGAAGTCATCGTAGGCCTTCTGATAATCCGGCGACCGCATGATGACGACGTGTGTACCAAAACGGCGCATCGGGACGTAGGGCGAAGTCGTCTCGCCAAAGCGCTCCTTGGCAAGAGCGACCTGCTGATCGCGGTCTTTCTCGTACTCTTCCTTCAGGCCGGGGTTGCGCTCCACACGGTCGTTGTAGGTGTCTTCGATCTGTTGCAGGGTTGCTTTGAGAACCGTCTGACGGGTTTCAATGCCGAACTCCAACACTTCCTTAAAGACCTGCTTAGCCTCAGGCGTAAGGTCTTCAAACTCCGCGAGCTCGTCTTCCAGCGTGCTGTTTTTGTGCTGGGACTTGTAGATGTCCGCCACTTTCGGGGAAGCGTTCTTCGGAAGCGTGAACCACAATCCCCGTGACACCGCCTTATCCAAAAGGTCATTCACAAGGTCCTGTTGCTTATCGTCAAGTGCACGGTAAGCCTGACCGATTGCCACGGCCTTATCCTGATGGCGGCGGGCCACCTGGTCGGCGGCAAGCTGGGCGTTGTACCACTTCGTGATGGACGGTAGAGCCTTTTTGGCAACATTCACCAGATCACGGGTGAACATGAAACCCATAGAATGCTTGTAGAGGCTGGCCGCAATATTGCGCGCCTTCCCCTTCAGCCACGCGTTCGGGATGTGCTCAACGAGCCGGTCGTAGAAGTACTGCTGCTCCTTCTGCGGCTTCATCGGCGTGTAGGGCACGTCTTTCGTGTGCGCCGCCATGAAAGCCGTGTAAGCCGCCATGGCTTGGTCGTACTTGGCCTTTGCCTCAACCTGCTCCGCACGGGCGTCGGCCAATTTCTGCTTAGCTTCCGCAGAGCTGGGGTTACTCATCCGAGCCTTAGTAGCACTTCCCACACGACCGTCTGCCGAGAGCTTGTCAGTTTCCTTCTCCGCGAGATCTCGGGCCACGGCCTTCCATCCCTCCATCTCAAAGACTTTGGGATCCAGCCCCGTGGCGACCGCCACGGACTCGCTTATTTTGTAGGAGTCGTACTTTTGTTGGACTCGGGCTTCGCGGTTCGCTCGGGCAACGTCTTCGCTGTCTGCTTTCGATACCTCGCCCAGCAATCCTCCATCGCCTTGTGCCCCTTTTCCAAATCCTCTTTGCTCTCCTTTTGCAAGCTGTACAGCATTGTTGTCTCCTTTCAGTAATAACTTATACGAACTATTGGCGACATCCTGTAGTTTCACCTTTGCCAAATCATTTAAGTTCCCCAACAGGATAGTAGCCACTTCAGGGAAGTGCTTTTCAAGCGTGGCACGGGTTCCACTGTCGTCAATCATAGCTGAGGTAAAGGATGCCATCATTTCCATGCCAAGGACCCGGTCGAAATTTGCGTCGGCCTTTGCTTGTAAATCTGCTTCGCCTTTGTGGTTCCTCAGGTATTTTTCTTTGGATTTATCCGCGGCGCTATACGGATAGTAAAACCGTTCCGCTATCTGAGCTCGTTCTGTGAAATTTAACTTTCGCAAATAGCTCTCGGCTTCAGGGTACCGCTGCTGAAGAGCAGTGACTATCGCCGCCGTATTATCACCTTTGTTCAATAGTTCATACGACAGTTGCGCAAGCACTTCAGCCTCACGACTACCCAGAAGAGCCTGCCGAAGTGCCTCCGACGGAAACACGGTTCCCTCTGCCGTGATGTCCAAAGCATGGAGCATTTCGTGCACCGGCATACTTAAGCAGTTGTAATAACGCGAACGCTCGCTAAATGTTTTACCAAAGGGAGCCTTGGGATACGTTAGCGCCACAACTACGCGGGGGCCGTACCCTTGAAGCTTTCCGTTGGCGAGGCTGTACCTTTTTCCGGGCTGCTCGTAAGTTACGCCACCATACGCGTGTGCGTCCAATCCGCCGCATTGTTGAAGGCTCGTCCGACTGGGAAACGCTTGACGAGAACGATCCACTACATAAGCGTTCGGAATAGGAAGCCCAGCATCTTTGAAAGCCTTGACGGCGCGAGCAACACCACGGGCGTATGTATCCGGCAGCACACCTGCCAAGTTTTGATAAACATTCCCTTGGATTTTAGCGGTGTCACGGAACGGAATCATCACCCCTTCATCGCTTATATCGCGCCAGTAGCAACTCTTGGAAAGCAAAGCTTCCCCGTCCTTTGTGAGAACAGCACTAGCAATCTGCTTGCGAATTTTCTCTTGGGTCATCAGCGTAAACCAACCTCCGTACCCACCACGGAGCGTTGCAACACGAAACGCCTGCACAAAGGGGTTTCTGCTCTTGTCCCAATATTCATTGCTGGTTACTTCTTTCCAAGTGGGCAAGCCAAACAGCCCCAACTCTTCAGTGTGGCTCAAATACTGCTGCGTCACCCACTGCATCACGGGAGTGCGTTGGATCACCTCATTACGAAGCTTTTCCGGGAGTCCTTGGAGTTGATCGTTCATGTACTCCGTGTAGTCAGCCCACAGACGCCCAAGGGCATCACCGTACGTGTCGCTCTTGGAATTTCCAAGGGCTTTGACGAGAGCGCCGCCCTTATCTACCAAGGGCTTCTCAACCTTAGCAATGTAGTCTTGGAAGTCCTTCAGGCTGGACTTCGGGGTCGGTACACCGTCCGTCGCCGCTTTGTAGGCGGACTTCAGATGCGACATGGCCGAAGCACCTTTGCGGCCTTCCATGCTGGCACTCGGAGCCTGAGTCGGCGTGTCAGACTCATTCTTCCCGGCAACTGTTTCCGTCGTCGCTTCTTCCGCATCTTTGTGGGCTTCCACGATAGCGTTCGTCTCTTCCTCTTGCCCCTTCTGCGCTTCCTTGATTTCGGCGTCCTGCACTTCCTTCTTTGCTCGATGGAGCAGAATCTTTCGCTCCCCACGACGCTTCGGGTCGTACAACCATTCCACAACGCGTTTCAGGTTGTCGCCCTCTAAGGCACCCTTAGCCCGTACCATGCCACCGTCAGGGTGGGGTTGCTTGGAAAGTTCCTCCGGATGTGCATCGAGGTACGCGAGAAGCCCCGAAAGTTCGGCCTTCGATTCCGGCTTGTCGCGCTTCCCCTCCTTCACAAGGGTTTTGTTATCCTTAGCCTTCTTCTCAAGATCAGCCGCTTCGGTCTTCGTCGCCTTGACGCTCTTCTCCATCTCCTTGTCTGTCTTGGCATACAGGGCATCCCTCACCTTTTGACGGTCGGGAATTTCCAAGGTGAAGTCCGGCTTCACTTTCTTCGCCGCAGCGGTAAGGGCTTCGAGCGCACCACGAGCCTTTTCGTCGGAGAGCCCCGCCACCTTCTCACGAAACGCCTTCGATTCAATGGTCGGAAGGTCGACAGACTTCAACTTTTTGTCGAGCAGTCCAGCGTCTTGCAGGGGCTTCAAGAGCGGCTTCGTTTCATTGAGAAACACTCCCACCGGATCGGGCTTCGCTTCTTCAACTGCTTCAGCCTTTGCGGCTTCTTCAACCTTGGCGTTTTGCTGTGCCGCCTGTTCACCCATGGCTTGGGTCGCTGCCTTTGCCCGGTCCTGCATGAAGTGTGATAGGTCTGCATCCGGATGACGGATGAGCTCAGCTGCGGCCGCGAAGAACCCAGCCTCAGTGGGATTTTTGGCTTCATTACTCAGACGGTCGAACTTGTCAGCAAGCTCCGTCCCTTGGTAGCTGTGGTGGGTGTACGCCAGATCACGCAAGGCCTTCGGCGTCTTATGCGCACCGGATGCTACGTTCGCCTTCACCAACGTATCAAGCTTTTCCACGTCTTCGGGGTTCGCCTGACGCCAAACAGAGTCAGCCTTGAGTTCACCCTTGGAGATTTCTTTCGCGCGAGACGGTTCATCCCCGTAGGCTTGGCGGTAGGCTTCCTGAGCTGCTTGGGCTTCGCGAAGCTTCGTCACTTCCGGGTCTTCCTGCGGCACTTGGGGAACAACCGGTTCGGACACCGGTTGCGTTCCTGCCATAGGCGTTTCCTCCACGGCCTGATTCACCGCCGTTTGTTGCGGCGTCGGTTCGGAAGTTTCCACGGGGGTAGGCTCCGGCATGGGCTCAGGAGCCGGTTGTGCCTCATTATTAGGCACGTTTGTTTGGGCTGCTTCGACCGGTTGCTCAGTTTGCGGAGTTTCAGGCGATTTATTTGCGCCTTGAACGAGGCTTTCAGGCTTCCCCGGGCGGAGAATGGCATGGAAACCACCGCCCATCGCGGCACCGGCAATCGCACCTTCGCCGACGTTCTGCCCCAGCCCTTCGTTCCACGGACGATCAAGAGCAATGTTCTGCGGCACCGTTTCAAACGTGGACTGCACGCCTTCTTCTGCGCCTTCTGCAAGAGCCGCACGGCCTGTACCCTTCCAACCCTTTTGGAACCCTTGGCGGACTTCCTTGTTAAAGAGCCCCGCTTCGATCCCGCCGCCGAGCTTCCCACCAAGAAGCGACGTAGCGCCGACACCGATAGCCGTGATGGCCTGAGCCCCACCAACGCCTTCGTACCGACCGCGACCGTTGGCCACGTTGTAGTTGATGGCGTCATAGGCGTTCTGCGCACCGGACTGGATACCTTCACCTGCCGCGGCACCGAGACGGGCAGCGGTAGCCGCCCGAGATCCCATACCGGCAAGTTGTACCGCTTTACCAGCGACACCGCCGACACCGCCCCCCGCTACGAATGCAGGGGCCGACTGCACAACACGACCCACGAGGGCACGCGGGTTAGTTGCAAGGCCATACAACGCACCGCCAAGCTTCCCCAGTTCGCTGTCGTGGGAATCCATCTCTGCTTGGTAGTTGCGCTCCGCCTCCTGTCGCGCCGGGGAGTACTGTGCCTGCTTGCGAGCCACCCAAGCGTCAGAACCCATTTCATCAGCGTCAGCCTTGGCAAGCCGTTCCGAGAAGGTCTCGTCGTTCTCGTCCCGGAACGGACGAGCGAAGAAATCTCCAAGGGCATACGTTCCCTGCTTGATCGCCCCAACGCCGACCTTAAGGTCGGTCATCGTGTCGCCGCCGATACCGGTGTTTTGGTCTTCGGGGGCTTGGGGCTCGACCGGCTCGCTCAACCAGTCGTAGTCCCAGCCGTTTCGATATGCTTTGTTAGCCATTCTTTCTTAACTCCTCTGCACGCTTGTGGATGCCGGGCTTCATTGCCGCGCGACGCATTACGTTGTCAATTCTCTCCTTGGTGGATGCCGCATCCTTGTCGTAGTCTTTGAGGTTTTTACAAAGTAACCGCCAGAAGTAATCTGACGTTTTTTCGCCCCTACCACCGAATGAACCGAAAGACTTTTTCAGTTTTTCAGGCGTGAGAGCCTGGAAGTTGATCTTTGCCTTCTCCATCTTGGGGTACAGGCGTTGTGTTACGCGCTCAAGGATGGAGAACTCAGATTGTTCCTGTTGGCTCTTGGTGCGACCTTCACGAACTACCATGCTGTCGAGATCAAGCCCCTTGTCCCCCTTGGAGTTGGAAACCGGTTTCGCTTTGGCTGATGCTGCGTTCTGCATCACTTTACCCAATCGTCCGGCTTCACTAATTGCCTTTTCCTTTCCAAGAGGAAACTCGAAAGCTTTTTTCGCCGGAGCGGCTTTCTTAGTGGATGGGTTCTTTTTTGCTTCCTGCTCAGCCTTTGTGCGAGCGTCCCAAGCTGCGTTCCGTTCACGAGATTTACGAACAGCACGAGCAAGCAGACCCTCCGTCTTTGGCTTTTCGTCCATGGCCTTTAACGGGTCAAGCCCACGACGGACTCGGTCAGCGTTCAATTGAGCCAACTGCTTATCGTTGTATCCAGACGTGTCATAGCGTGCATCGTCCTGCAGGGCTTTGAGGTAATCACCCCACCCCTTATTCTTAGCCTTCACAGTGGGCATCACGTCGTTGGCATATCGGCGCGGTTGAGCACGGCTCACGGCGTCCACCTCAATAGCTTTCTTGGAAGTTCCCTTTTTCGTGCCCTCGGGCGCTTCTGTTGCTTTCTTCACACCCCTAACGGACGGAGCTGCGCGGCTGACTGCATCTACTGGAATGGCTTTCTTCGGCTCATCCGTAGTCTCGACCGGAATTTCTACACGGTTAGACCCCGAACCCTGTCCTGCCGTCCCTTGGGGGACTGCACCGCCAAAGGCCCCGCTCTGCGTTTGTGCCCCAGCAAGGTTGCCGCGACCTGCGGCGGCGCGGGTCGGCCAGTCAATAGCCGTGGGTTTCGGCTCATGGATCACATGATCCGGAGCGTCTGCGAACACATAATCCCCAGTTTCGGGGTCACGCATCGCAAACTTTACAAGCCCAGTGGAGTCATACTTAATCGTCGGAATCCAGCCTTCAGCCTGAAGCTGCTCGCCATTGGCCTTTTCAACATCCGTCATCGGGGTTAACGGGTAAGGGCGGCGGTTCCGCCACTCTCCCATGGGCTCGTGCGTCTTGGTGTTGATAATCAGCTGTCGCTGACCGTCTGGGTCATTGGGGTCAAGCGCGATATGTGTCCCCTGCGGAAGTTGAGACATTGCCGCCGTACCATCGCCACCGCCAGTGCCAAGGGCTTTCGCTTTCAGGTAGGCCGCGTTGACATCCGTGGCGTACCGCTTGTTATCCAAGTCGCCTTCGCTGACTGCAACCTTCCGGCCTTCCAACGCAAGCTTCTGATCTTCACGCCCTTCAGCACGACGATCCTTGCCGATCTGGTACACCTTGTCGAACTCATCGTTCGCAAGGGCGTTCTCCGCCATGGCATAGAGCGCAGCGTTTTGTTGAATGAGGTCGGGAGTAATCGCACCCTGCCAAATTGTTTTTCCACTCTTGGGGTCGACCAAGACTACTTGATCGCCATTGCGCTTAACTTCACCCTGCGGGAAGACTCCTGCTTTCTGGAGAGTGTTCACCATTTCCCCGATGGCTTGGCCGTCACCGCGCATCGCTCGCTCAATGCGCCCCTTGATGTCGTCGTTGACATCCATCTGGAAACGCTTCTTCTGGATTTCCATGTACTTGTCGGGGTCGTTGTCGTAATACGCCAACTGGGCATCGAGATAAGAGCGTTGCTTATCTCGGGAAATTGCCATCGAGCGGCGGCGATACTCGTCATCACTCATAGCTCCCTGCGGGTCGGCAAGCGCCGGGCTGATAGCTCCTCGGACTGTTTGTTGGGGCATTTCCCTTTCAGGGAACGAGGAAAAACTGCTAACAGGGATCGCCGTTTGCTGCTTAGGAACTTGCAAACCCCCAGCTTGGCTTTCGCCGAAGCGCATATTGGGGATCGCCATTTCGGGCGTCTCTTTTAAGCTCTCTCCGGGCTTACTGGCTTCAAGGTCTGCCACAGCTGCGGCACGACGGTTGCGCTCGTCATTGAGTTCCGCCGTAGCCGTCTCTTGATCCTTGTTGGCTTTATCCACGCTGTTCTTAAAGCGCCCCTTACGAACGGCATCGTTAATCTTGTCCCCAATAATGAGGCCGCGTTCCACGCCTTGGAGTAACCCGGCTCCAAATCCACCCCAATCAAAACTCATTACAAAAGCTCCTTCAAATCGTGGAAGACATCTTCCCGGTAACGTTCAAAGAATTTCCGGTTGGCTTCATAGAGCCCCGGATGAAACTGTTTCAGATATTCCATGCGACACTTGTGCTCACAGTTGTAGGCCGTGCAGGACATGCAGTCGAGCGACGACCCTTCTTCCAAGGCGTGCCTCGGTTGCAGGAACCCATACTTGGGAGCCTCGGCCACGATGTAGCTGTAGACGGCCTTTTGGCTCCAGTCGAAAATCGGGAGCCGCAACTTCATACCATTGGCTTCCTTGATACCCTCGGCTCGTTCTTCTCTACGGTCGCCACGGATGATGACTTCCGGCTTAAAGACGTTCATGAATTCCGCCATCGGATTCCAAATGTTCGCCTTGCAACACTCCCACCGAGAGACGTACGGCGAGTAATGCCCGCCGCCGTAGATGTACTTGCCGGTCTTGTCAAAGCTCGTCGGCACAAGATCAACCGGGCGACCGTGCCTTAACTGCCAATCAATGGTGTTGCTCTTCAAGGTCTTGAAGTTCTTCACGTAGAGCTTTACTCGCTCCATGTGCTCGTAGACCTCCTCGAACTGGTTGCCCGTGTCCACCCACGCCACGGTGAAGTCATCCGACTCCCAAAGTTTTCGGTTCATGAGAAGGACCGCCAAGGAGTCCTTCCCGCCGCTGTACCAAAGAAGTGTTTTCATATTGCAATTGCCAAAGTGCCTATCGCCGCGCCCCCTTGTGCCAGACCTGAAGCCTTAGCGGCACTCGCCTGATCCTTGGCGCTCTGCACCTGTTGGTTGTAGTTCGTCTTCTGCTGTCCCATCTGGCCGTACTGGCCCCAAGCGTTGCTCATGTTCTGGTAACTATTGAGGCCGATGTTCGCCGTCTGGGTGATGTTCTGTGTGCCCAACTGCCCAATTGCCGACGCCTGTCCAATGGCGTTGCTCGTCGCCGAAGCCCCCGTGGAGCCCACGGTGTTGCTCATGTTGGAGAAGTTAAGCGAGTTGCCGAGGTAGCCGGAGCCCAACTGCGAGAGCTGAAGTTGCTTCTGCCACCCGAGGTCAATCGCACTCTGACGGGCTTGGTTGGCCGCCTGGGCCTTCGCCGCCGCTTCGTTGATACCGGAAGCACGCGCCTGCTCAGCGTAGAGACCATCGTTGGCGTTAATCCCATAAGCTCCCATACGCATCGCAAGCGCCTGACGCTGTTGGTTGTACTGCCCCGCCGTCGTGTCAAGCGCTGTCTGGGCCTGCTTCTGCGCCTCCGCCGACGTGTTGTACTTGTTCGCCTCTTCGATCAACTGATCTTCCACGGGCTTGTAGTACTTTTGGTAGCGCTCATAGAGCTCGTCGGATCGAGCGTTCTGCTTGTCCGACTGGGCCTGGTAGTAGTCCTTCCACCAATTCGCGTTGTCCTGCTGGAAGAGCCGGTCTTCCTGTGCATATTCGTTCTGGAGATTCGTCTGTTGCTTCAGCCAAGGGTAAATCGTGCTTTCATACCACTGCTGTTGGCGCTCCATGATCTCCGCTTGCTTTTGCATCGCTTGCCCGATCGCGGGATCCGGCGCGACGGCGTGTGATCCTTTCTTTCCCATTATTTCCACCACCCATTCTTAGAGCCGTACTGAGCCGCCGCTCCGGCAATAGAGCCGAACGCATTGCCATAGCCTGCCGCCGTCGTAGCCGCCGCTTGGTTGCTCGCGATAGACGCATTGAGGTTCGAGTTCGACACGCCCATCCCGGTGTTGAACATGCTGCTGATCGTATTCTGTTGGTTCCCGTAGTACGACTGCCGGTTGTTGTAGAGATTGCTGATGTTCGACAAGCCCAACTGTCCGAAGGACGACGCCTGACCGTTCGCACCAAGAGACGCCTGAGCCCCGCTTGCGGCGATGGAGTTCGCGTTGTTCGCGTACTGCAAGGACTGATTCATATAGCCCTGCCCGATCCCCACGGCCTGCATCTTTTTATTCCACCCCAGCTCTTTCGCCACTTTCTCAGCGGCGAGGATGGCTTGCGCCCGAGTGTTCGCCTCTGCGTCTCCCAACTGACGGAACTGCGCTTGGTACTGCCCGGACGTGGGGTCGATCCCCTGCGTCGTGAGTTGTTGCCCAAAGGCTTTCCGCTGGACGGCGTTCCCAGCCGTGATGTCGGTCAACGCCGACTCCGTCTGGCGTTCCTGCTCGGCTCCCACGTTGAAGTTCCGAGCGTCGTCCACCATGGCATTTTCTGAACCCAGCGTCGCCTTCCAACGGTTGTACTGTTCGTCCGCCCGCTCGTTCAACTTCTCGGTGTTCTGACGCGTGTAATCACGCCACCAAAGCGCCTGGTCGCGTGCAAACTGCCGATCCTGCTCCGCCCATTCGTTCTGTTTCTCCGTCTGGTGCATCAGCCACGGTTGCATCTCGGTCTCGTACCACTGTTGCTGTGCTTCCGCCAAGTCCGCTTGGCGTTTCATCGCCTTGCCGACATTCGGGTCGATGGCCTGATAGCTCGAAGACTTCTTCCCCATTCGTTACCTCGTTAAATGTGAATCCAACGGCACTCTTCCTTCAACATCCCGTAGATGATGAGGTCCGTCCCGTCATCGTCCCCTTTCCGCAAGAGACCTTCTCTTTTAAACCCCAGATGCTCGTCAAAGCGTTGAGCATCAATGTTGTCCGTTCTCACCAACCCCGTTACCCGCATGTAGTTCATCTTCACAAACGGGTACCAAAACGCCGCCCGAAGGAAATCCTTATTGAGCCAAGCACGAGACCCGTCGGAGGCGACGCTCATCATGCAGCCGTTCCCCATATCCATCGTGTAGACGACACCCGCCACGAGCTTGCCGTTCTTAATCAGTCCGACGTTTGCCGTGTTGAGCGGGAATTCATCGTCGCCGGGGATGCGGCGCGAAACCCACTGAGAGATGAAAGGCTTGTTGAAAATAATCATAAGTGGAACACCCAGTTCTTACCCCAATTGCTGTAGTTCCAATAGCTGTTGGCTGTCGTGGGATGGTTGTCATCGTTCCCAATGCCAAAAGCTCCGTTGTACGCAACCGTAGGTTGCCCCGCCTGAGACATCGTCGTACGAACTTCTGCAACCAGCGTTTTGCCCGCACCGACTTCGCCGCGAACCACAATCCCTTTCAAATAGGGACTGATCTCAATAAATACCAAGTCCACATGCCCGCGGGAGGTCATGTTCGGTCGGCTGTAAGTAAACTCAATCGGGGCTCCTCCAACCGGAGACCAACCAAAAATGCAGACCGAGTAGTGGTAGTCAGAATTCACATCCCGGCAATAGCAATCGTTTGTGATCCCGCTGACGCACTTCACGCTGGAGTGCCGGTTTCCCCAGGTCTTCAGCCAACTCTTCCACCAGTTCACGTGGTTCGACAGGTTGAAATCCCCCCAGTGGAAATTCCACGGGTAGCCGCCGACACGATAAATCCCGTAGCCGTAGCCCCCAAATTTCGTATTCAGGTCTTGCCCGTCCGGGGTGTACCAACTCGTCTCCGGGCCGCCGGATCCTGCTAGGTAGGTTTGGCCAATATCTTGCCCGTTATCCCCATAGATATTAAGGAACTGACTTCCCTGCCCAACGCCAAACCAGGTGTCGAAGTCCACGCCTTGTTGTGTGAAAAGGTTTGACATAATCGCTACGGCTGAGAAAAGTTGAACTGGTGGATGGGTGCCTCGCCATAGGCAGTCTGTGCATAAATAATGGCCGCCCCTGCCGCCCATCCGTGGGACCGACGGTAATACCCCAACACAAAAGTGAACACCCCTTTTGCGGGGTTTTCAATGTAGAACGGTGCCACGTCTGCTTTGCCGTTCGTGCTCCTATTCACCTGCACGCGAACGCCGGTGATTTCCGGAGCCCCGGCTTTCTGGTCAATGCGAAAAAACTTCGTGGCGTTACAGTAGTAACCCGTCTCGCTACACATCGAGTCCGACGAACCAACGACGACGAACTTTGACAAATCCCACCAAATGTCTCGCAGGACCTTGGCACGCTTTTCGAGATAGGGCGCATCGAACCCGCGCCCTGTATTCTCCGCCGCGTCCCAGCCGCCGGGGGTGCGACGCACTGTCCCCCAAGCGGTGCCGTCGGACAGCAGCATACTCTTCACGTCTCTGCCGTCCTCGACGTAGAACCCAGTTCCGAACGGGGATGAACCTGCCGCATAGCACTGGCCAATATCCAGGCCGTTATCGGCATAAATACCCAAGTACTGCTTGCCAGTGTCCGACTTGAAGACACTGTCGAAGTCCATCCCGTACTTCGTGAAGAGGCTCGACATGCTTACACCGCCAAAGGAGCCACCGACATAGCCACGCTCTGCACATTCATATACGACTTGTCTTCGTCTTCGTTCAAGCGATCGACAATCCACTGCTGTGCTTCGGCGTAACTCCCTTCAATCGTGAAACTCACGGAGAACTGAGCGCTGTAGCGATAGTACTGCTTACCGTCGGTGTGCATAAACTGACGAGGTTCGTTCGTTTCGGGAGTGCACCAGCGAACGATTCGGATGCTGTTGAAACCCACACGGTCTGCCCCTGCCACGTTTCTGATTCGTGCCGTGATGAAACGCTGGGCATCCACAGAGGTCCCAGCATGTTCAAAGACGCAGACGACTTCTGCTGTTACATTAGATCGCATAACCAGTCATCCAAAATTTAATGGTATCCAAATCGCTAGGCCTACGAGGCAGAGTCGTCGCCAACCTGGCAGCTTCGAGAAACGCTTTGTCCTCGGCGTCCTTAAGCTGCTTCTTCAACTCACGGTTTTCGGCTTGGAGGATCAAATAGTTAAGCTTTTCGATAATGCCGTCGAGCTTGGCAGTATTGGCGGCGTTAAAGACAAGCTCATACACCAAGTCGTTGCCGAAGCTTCCCAAGAGTTCCATGTCCTCCTTTTTGTACGAACTGAAGAGGCTGTTGAAGTTCCAGCCCCGTTCAACCATGCGGTTGACGTACCAACGAGCCTTCTTGAGGTCTTCCGCTTCATGGCCCTTGTACGGCGCACGGAGGATATATTTCACGGCATTGCCAAGGCAGAAATCCAGCTTTTCCGTGAGTTCGATCACTTCGTGTTCGTAGTGGTCGGCATAATGAGACGGGTGATTTACCGGATCATTCTTCGACATTGCTCACCTCAGCGATTTCACGGTTGAAGTCAAGGCTCTTCTTCGCGCCCTTCAAGAACTTGATCCAGCGCTTCAGCTCTTCGCGAGTAAGCACCACACGCACGCGCGTTTCACCATAGCGGTGGCCGAACGAAAACACCATCGTGTTGTCAGGATCGCAGCCCGCAAGCAACTCCTGATTAGGCATGTCTTCCGTGCAGCAGGGTTCGTCGTCTCCGCACGCGTAGCTCGCGTGGAGGTCGATGCTCCCAGTAAAAACGATGTCACTGTGACTCATTTCTGACTCCTACAAAATGCCCCCAGAGGGGCAAAAATCCCAAGGTCTTATTTTACACGTAGATTACACGTTGGAACGTTTAAAAACAGAAAACCCCGCTTTTTAGGCGGGGCGTTGCGTCAATCCTTGCAGCACTGCTTCGCGTACCAGATCGACTTCCAAATGTCCTTGATGAGGTGAACCTCTTCCTCATCCAGGCATCCTTCATCCTCAGCGTCGTCGAGAATCCGATCCAACTTCTTCAGAAGCCGCTCCTCCGTGTGCTCGCACTGCACCTTGCGGTATTCCTTCGTGTCCATGGTCAACCTCCGTATTTGTTCATGATGTCACGCAGTCGGTCGAAATCCTCCTTCTCGGGCTTGAACCCCATCACGTCGAACGGGACTTTTTCAAACCACTTCACCGCCTCAGCGTGAAGCTGGTCAATGTCTATCGTCTTGTTCTCGTCCACAAGCCCAACTGCCTGAAGCTTCGGAAGCCACTGCGGAAGCTGTTTCGCGTACGCGCCGATGGTGTAACTTCCAAGGAGCCCAATGCCGTAACCGGCTAAGTTGTTGATGCCTTTAGCGGCGGGAACGACTGACGTTTCAAGGAATTCCTGCGCGACAGCAGGAAGTTTTTCGACCGACATTCTCATGATTTAACCTCGTTGAACCCGAACCGTCCCAGAGATCGGCTGCGTAGCAGGCGCTACGTCCGTAGCCGTCGGAGCCGTCCAGCTGTTATAGCGCGGCATCACGGGCGGGCAAATCACGGATTGCGGGATGATCGTCTGAGTGATCCCGTTCACCGTATTCTGCAAGGCCGCAATGGCGTTGTTGTTTTGGCTGATGCCGCAAGCGCACGTCTGAGCGACGGAGTTGATCTGGCCACCCAATTCGGAGCGAACCAGCTTTTCGCGCAGATCAGCGATTTCGCCGTTCTTGGAAATCTGCATTTCCAGCACAGCCACGCGTTCGCGGTTGCTCGCGGCCTCGTCAGCCAAGGGCTTCACGTACGCAAAGATGTCGTCACGCAGACGACGGTTATCGGTGAGCGCCTGGCCGTAGACCTCCTTCCCCACCTTGTCGCTGTAGTTCTCAGACCGCAGCATGGCGTTCTCCGCCATCAAGGCCTGCGTCTGATTGTTGTTGCCTCCAAAGAAGCCTCCAAGGAACCCGTTGCCGTTCCCGTTCGCGTTGCTCAAACCCATCGCGGTAGCCAGACCGAAACCAATGGAACCGAGGACACCCATCGTGGTGTGTCCAGCACCATGTTCGCACTTCATAGCGAACCCTCCTAACCAAAGGATCATCTGACTCTGAGCGTAATGTAGATGGAGGCTGAGGCGAAAGCAAGTACTTTTACCTAGTGTTTCTCACTGATACGTTTGTAGGGATTCTTTGTAACGGAGTTCACGGGAAATGTAAATTTCCTATACAGATCAGTGACATGCAGTAACAGCCGGAGTAAACTGGGTAATTGTTCGTAAACTTTCCGTCGCGGAGGACGCTATGAAAATTCGTCTACCGTCGCCGGACTCACCGGCGGCTTACTTCCTATTGTTCTTAATCGGCTTCATTCTCGGCGCTGATCTGATGTACGCTGCTACTGAGGACAAACGCAACTACGACCAGATGGTCGTCGCCACCCGCTACCTCGCCGTACTCGAACGCCATCGCGAACACCCTGAAGAGCTCGAATGGGCACGAAAAAACGCCAAAGATGCCATCGAGAAGTGCGTCGTAAACTGGAATAATTAGGGTTAACACTTAATCAAGTCGACAGTAGGGCTACACGGCTCCATAATTCCAAGAGATTCGGATTATGGAGCTTTTCATTTATGAAAAAAGCACTTCTTCTCCTCGGTTGCCTCGCCCTCACCGGGTGCGCAGGGAACACCGTCGTTCAGCTTGACGACAACGAATACCAAATCAACGACCAAGAAACTTGGACGTATTCCGGGGGTACCGTCTTGAACCACATCGTTCAGCAGGGACGCAAAATCTGCTCAGACAAAGGCAAGAAGTTCAAGATGATTGACAACACCACGAACAATGCCTATCAAGGAACGACGTACGCCGGTGCTACGGTGCACTTTAAGTGCGTGGATGCAGAAGAAGAAAAGTAACCGGAAGTCACCATGTACGCCCTCAACGTCTACAGAGACTTCGCTCTGGAGGCCGCGCCGCCTACTCGCTCGTCAAGTGCCAGCATTCGCGCTCGCCCTTTGCCAGGGCAAGGTCTTCCAACAGATATGTATGTGGAGTGCTCGCGAACTATGAGGTATAGCCTCAATGCCGAAACGGTCGCCATTATCAGAGGGCAAGTAACTCGTAAAGAAGGTGGAACGCCTTTCCTCTGGACTTACCACAGCGCTCCCTACGAGCTCGTCTCTCGTGAGGAGGCTGAGGAAATGATTGCCCGCGGCGAATTGGGGTTCCCCGAAGACTAGTACCGACTTCCCTCAGGGGGCAGTGAGAACCGCGACAACCTGCGAAGGACTGTGGTTCTTACCGAAGGATGTGCGCACAGTGCTCTGCTTACTAGTGGCGGAGCCTTCCTCGGTTTGCTAACCACTGGCACGGCCCAGTAGGATCACATGCTCAATTGCCAATGGCACCCCTGAGGATTTTCTAAAACTTCTCCCCACCCTGAAAAGGGTGGGGGAGTTACTTTCTATACTAGGCTGTACGCATCTACCGTAGCAAGTCCATCATTAGCACCACCACCGCCAAACAGCCCATAGTCCCCCACAGTCGTAGCTGCCAAGGCACCCCTCGCTTTACTCAAAGCCGTGGGAGTGCTTCGTACAAGGGACGTGGTGTACGCGTCTACTGTAGCAGACTCAACTATCGTAAAGTTGGTACCAAAAGCCCAACTGCCGCCAAACAGCCCATAGTCCCCCACAGTCGTAGCTGCCAAGTAGCCCCTCGCTTTACTCAAAGCCGTGGGAGTGCTTCGTACAAGGGACGTGGTGTACG
>ERZ1035037.57-NODE-57-length-44813-cov-66.640064_pt1 | contig 44813 bp, 60 predicted proteins | sample MGYA00520618_ERZ1035037 | MGnify/ENA primary metagenome ERZ1035037 (study PRJEB33766, sample SAMN09781741) | gut metagenome | biome: gut microbiome | host: Homo sapiens | place: Madagascar | study: EMG produced TPA metagenomics assembly of the PRJNA485056 data set...
GAAAGAGATAGAGATAGAGTTAGAGAAAGATATAGATGCTGCTGGCGCAGCATCTAAGCAGCAGCAACAACAAAATCCAAACTTGGCATTGATAGCAACCGTGTATGAAGCCAACATCGGAAGCATCGCACCGGCAGAGTTTGATTTAATCCGTAGCTGGGCAAATGGATATACCAGCGGGTTGGTAGTGGCTGTAATCAAAGATGCCTGTCTGCGAAAAAAGAAGAGTGCCCGCTATATTGATACAGTTCTTCGCAAATGCGCACAGGAGGGCGTACAAAACGCCGCTGACTATCAAACGAGGATAGATGCGTATTCTTTGCAAAACGCTGCCACAGGGCAAACCAAGCGCAATCCTGCGCAAGCTGAGCAGAGAACAAGCAAAACAGAATCATTTATGGCTGATATGCAGGCTATTTATCAGGAATTTGAAGGGGGTGGAAGCAATGACGGGGCAGGACATGGTGCAAATCATGGCGCTGTGGCACGCGAACTGGCCGAACGCAACCCTATTCCAGGGCACGGCTGATCAGCGCAGGGCGACCGTGACCGCCTGGCTGCGCTGCTGCGAAGACCTGGATTCCGGCGCAGCGGAAAAAGCAGCTGTGGAACTGTGCAAAGTAAACATTTACCCGCCGAACATCGCAGAGTTTCGGCGGGCGGCAGAGAAGATGGCAGATATTGAGAAAAGGGCGAAGAGCCGCGTAAAGCGGCTCAAGCTCAAACGGGATTATTGAGGGAGGATAAGCCATGAATTCGCCCTGCAAGAACTGCCCGGAGCGCCGCAAGCTGTGCCACAGCGTGTGTGATAAATATGCTGTGTTTGCGGCAGAAAAAGAGCGGATACGGGCAAACCGGATGAAAGCAAACGCTGAGTTTGATTTCATCATGGAATCGAGAAAAAGGGTGACTTCCGTGTGGTATCACGGGAGAAAGGTTAAGGACAGGAAAGGTGGTTTTGTGGAATGAATCGACACGATGCGGCAGATTTGCAATATATGCAATCTTTGCCGCTGGACGAGAAAATCAATCTCACAAAGCGCAGAATCATTGATTGGTACGATCACTATCGCGGTAATGTGTATGTGAGCTTTAGCGGCGGTAAGGATAGCACGGTGCTGCTTGATCTGGTGCGCGAAACCCTGTGCGATGACAGCATTCCAGCCGTTTTTGCAAACACTGGGCTTGAATACGCACAGATACAGCGATTTGTGCGAGATACGCCAAACGCTGAAATCGTGCGCCCGAGTATGAGATTTGACGAGGTAATATCTACATACGGATACCCGATCATATCAAAGGATGTGGCCGGAGCAATCTATTACGCCCGCAGGATCAGAAATTCTGATTCTGATGATGCAAATACCTCCACCAAATTCCTCGGTACAAGGAACAATTCCTCGAAACAATCCTTCAGAAGAATGGTATTGCTCGGACGATTTCCCAGATCCGGGATGACTGGCACGACTGGTGCAGGAGGTGTCTTTAGCCAGCCATTGTCACAATTTAACCAAAAAAAATGGCTTTCGGCATCGCAGGAACTGCCATTTCTGATCGGGAACATGTGCTGCGACGTGATGAAAAAAAAGCCGGTGCGAAGTTATACACGAAAAAACAAAAGCTATCCGTTTGTTGCGACCTTGGCGGAAGAAAGCAGACAGCGAAAGCTCGGATGGATGATAAATGGCTGCAATGCCTTTGATGCAAAATCGCCCATCAGCACCCCGATGGCGTTTTGGACAAATCACGATGTGCTGCTGTATATCAAGCAAAAAGGATTGCCGATCTGCGAGGTTTACGGAGATATTGTTTACACGGATGCCGATGGTAATACCTACGACACAGCTTTTGATGAGGCCATGCCGCTTACCTGCACAAAGTGCCAGCGAACCGGCTGTGTGTACTGTGGCTTTGGCGCTCACGCAAAAAATGATAATCGATTTTTGCAGCTCGCAGAGCTTTCGCCACGGCAGTATGAGTATGCGATGCAGGGGGGACAATGGGCAGACAATCCGTATTATGATGCTACAGCACCAAAAATGGACGGTCAATGGAAAAACTGGAATCCAAAAAAAATATGGGTGCCGAGCAAAGAGGGCTTAGGCATTCGATTTGTAATCGACCAATTCAACGCTTTGTATCCGGAAAACAAAATCAAATATTGAGGTGTGGCGATGAAAAGTAAAATTATTGCTCTGGTGGCTGTGGCCATCATTCTGTGGCTGGTAATGTCTTTTAGCATCAGTCTGCTGCTGGCGGTGACGGCATATTGCGCCAAGATAATGGGCGCACCGGCAACGATTGCTTGCTTTGTGGCCAGCGGCGTGTTTGTGATTTTCTGCTGCCTTATGTGCAGCGAGGAGGAGGGCGAGGATGAGGAAAAATAAATATAACGCCCGGAAAGTTAAGGTGGACGGCATTGTTTTTGACAGCCGAAAAGAGGCGGACCGCTGGCGGGAATTGCAGATGCTGGAACGGGCAGGAAAGATCACGGACCTTCGGCGGCAAGTGCCTTTTTTGCTGATTCCCACGCAGTGGAAGTTTTGCAGCGAAATCGACAAAAACGGATGCTTTAAAAAGGGCGAAGTTTTGGAGCGGCCTGTGGCTTACATTGCAGATTTTGCTTATATGCAGGACGGAAAATATGTGGTTGAGGATACCAAGGGAGTGAAAACGAAGGAGTATGTGATCAAGCGGAAGCTCATGCTGTTTTTGCAGGGAATCAGAATTCGGGAGGTGTGAACATGAAAATTAGTAAAAATGCAAGGCGGCATTTGGATACCGCTCGGCTTTTAATGGAAAGCGTGGAAGAATCGCTTAAAAAGTATCCGGAGGTAAGATATACCTACTTGCTGCGCAGAGAAGATTCGGTCGAATCTGTACACCGGCGCTTGGTACAAATTCGGCAGGAAATTATGGCGGCAAGTCGAAAATTTGAAAGCGCCTATGCTTTTGCAATGAATCAGGACGGTGAAAACAATGAGTGAAGCTGTGCTTATCAGCATTCGGCCGGAATGGTGCCAATTGATTGTCAACGGCGAAAAGACGATTGAGGTGCGCAAGACACGCCCAAGGTTGGACACGCCATTTGAGTGCTATATCTATTGCACGCTGCCAAAATACCCGCACGAAGACTTTATTTGCACAGATTACCCGAAACCGCAGTTTTACGGAGGGGGCAAGGTCATCGGGAAATTTACTTGCGACCGAATTCACGAGCTGGAAGCAGAAAACTGCCCTGGCGGCAGCTATCATGCAAAAGATCAAGACAGGGCCACAACAAACATGATCGCACGGCAATCGTGCCTTGATATAAAAGAGATGCACGATTATCTGCACGGGAAAAAGGGCTATGCTTGGCATATATCCAATTTGGTGCTTTACGGCACACCTAAAAAATTAGAATGCTTTCGCAAACTGTGCCCGGAGGAATTGGGCTGCGAAAGTTGTGCAATGTACACCGAAAACGCCGATTCTTGCGGAAATGAAGCGCTGCGATTGCATAGGGCGCCGCAAAGCTGGCAGTATGTGGAGGAGTTAAGTAATGGTTGAATGTATTAGCAGAGAAGCAGCAATCAAAGATTTTGAACGGTGTAACCTTGTTAATTCAAAATGGACACCGGAGAGAGTAAAACAGCTGCTTTGCAGATGTCCGAAGGTTGATGCAGCGCCTGTGCTGTACGGGGAATGGATAGATATAGAAGATACCATGGAAGTGGCGTGCGGAATAGAGCTGCCCGTTAATGTGTGTTCAGCTTGTGGCGAGTATGTTTTATTGGGAAAATTCAAGAATTTTTGCCCGAGCTGCGGCGCAAAAATGAGGTGATCAACACGAAAACGATTGTGATGAATGTTTCGCCTATCGAGGTTATGAACATAGCTTGCGGATGGCAAAATTATATGCACCGCGATTATTTTCCAAAGCTCACCCCACCATTTAAATGCGTGATGTACTGCCGAAACAAATGGCCGCTGATTGCGGAGCAGTTCATTTTTCACAAGGGAAAGTGGATGGCTGAGGTTCGGGGTGTTTACGGCTACACAAAAGAAGCTGCCGAAAATGCGTTATCGTTTAACATCATGAACGGCAGAATCTGCGGCGAATTTATCTGTGATGGTTATAAAAAACTTACAGATTTCAGCTGGGACACTTTTGAATGGTCAATTTCCAATGTAGAAATGTACGACATTCCGCGTGAAATTGGAGATTTTGGCATCAAGAAAGCACCGGCAAGATATCTGATTTTGAAAGAACAAGCCGAACATGTAAAAAAAACTGAACAGTTCGGAAAAGTCGAACAGTTGCAAAAATCGAAAGGAGAAAATGAAAATGAGTGATTTTGAGGTTATCCGTTCGCTGGGAGAACCCGCGCTGCTTGAACAGCTGGCTGAAGAATGCAGCGAGTTGGCACACGCCGCGCTGAAGATGGCGCGGTTGGAGCGTGGGGAGAACCCCACGCCGAAAACAGAGGAAGAATGCGTGGAAAATTTAATCGAGGAACTTGGCGATGTGAACCTGTGTATGTCCGTGGTAGAAGCAAACCGGGGCATTCACATTCGCTGCCTATCCGTGGATAAAAAAGCGCGCTGGGCGCAGCGTATCCGGGAAGCGCGTGGAGAAACGTCCGGAGAAAAAAAGAAAACCCTCCAGAGCGAGTTTTTGAAGATTTTCCCGAATGCAGGGTTGAAAGAAGGCGTGATAGACATTTGCCCCATAATTATGGACAAAAGTACCAAATGTTTTAAGCTGAATTGTAATGTATGCAAGAAAGATTACTGGCTGGCTGAGGTGAAATGAGATGAACAGCGGCATAAACCGGCAGCTGTAACTACAAGAACCTGAAATTGAAAGGAGTGTCTTGATATGACAGAATTAAAACCTTGCCCGTTTTGTGGCGGTAAAGTTAGCCTCGTTCTGTGCGATGACGAAGGGAATCTGCATGACGAGGCGTATAGAGAACGCCCCTATAGTGGACTTGGCTTTATGCTTCACCATGCTCACGAGGAAAACCTGGGATGCCCGATTGCAAGCTATGAGTGTGATGGTGGGACTTTAGGCAATGTATATATTTACGACACGGAAGAACAAGCCGCTGAAGCATGGAACAGGAGGGCTGACAATGGCAAAGTATTTCAAAATTGAAGAAATTAACGCCACTACTTTTGAGCGAATGACAGGTCAAGAACTTGATTGCATGCAAGTGTCAGTGCTTGCAGATGATGGAAATGTGTATCTTGCTGTCGATGAAGAAGGGCAAGATTGCATTTGTGTCGATCTTGAAATGTTTGACGCGGACGGAGGTGACAGCGATGAAGACTGAGAAAAAGAACCTACGCCGTATTTCAATCGTAGTCACGGCAATCTTGATGGGTGCATGGCCGGAAAAACGGAAATGTGAGGGGAATGACGATGGATAAAATCGTGATCTACAACCGGGCCACCGGCGCTCTGCAGCAAAAGACGGTCGATGACTGGCGCGAATATAAAAAGCTGCTGCTGGCTGCCGGTATGCGCCGGGACGATTCAGCGTTTGACCCGGAAATCTGGGTGAATCAAGATTTTATCTTGCGGAGGTATCGTAATGCGACAGAGTAATATCAAAAAAATCGTGGCCATGGTGCAGCGGCAGGCTATGGCCGCAGCCGATCGGGAGCGCATAGCCATTGCCGTGCGTACGATCATGATCTACTGCTATGCGATGATTCAAGCCGGGCTTTCGCCTAAAACCGTGAACAAGGTGCGGAAAATCGCGGACGATCTCATTGCGGAAAAATTTGACGAGCTTAAAACCGATGGTGTGGCTGAAGCATGGCTGAGGCAACAGCTGGAAGCGGATGGGCTTAAGTTTCAGGAGATTCCGCCAGAGGTGAGTTTCGATTTTGTATAAAAAAACAGGGCCGGAGAAATCCGGTCCTGTTTTTTGTGCATCAAAAGATGCACATAATTATTTCTATCCACGGGTAGATTGCTCCACCTGACGACACTGATATTGTATCACATATGCTTGAATAAAAGCAATCGGTAAACCAAACAAAAAATGGTGCAGATTTTTGTGAGAATCATTCTCCTATCAAATCCTCGATCTCCACGCCGAGGGCGTGGGCCAGAGCGGTGATCGTGCCAATGGTGATGTTCTTGGTCTTGATCTCGCCGGTTTCGATCTTCCTGATCTGCCGGGCATTGATGCCCGACAGCTCTGCAAGCTTTGTTTGTGTCATGCCCTTGCTGGTGCGGATGGCGTATAGGTTACTCATGGTCGTTTCGCTCCAAAATCTTTTTCTTCTCGCTGCGGTACTGCTCCATGGATTTAAGATAATCCTCCAAAGCCTTTTTATCTTCGGCAGAAATAACCGTTTTTTCGCCGTCAAGATAGATGACATCGCGGTAAATCTTGCCGTTCCAGTCTTTTCCTTGCAGGATAGAAGGGCGATCTGGCTTTTGCAGAGAACTGATCATGCTTTGCTTTTCCTCATACTCGGCCTTCAGCTGGTCGGCTACGGCATCGCCGCCAAGCTGACCAAGGCTGGTGATCTCGCATCCATCGGCCTTGGCGCCCTTGATTTGTGCGCCGAGGCTTTTGGCTTTTTGTATCTCGTCAGTGAGCGCGGATTCTGTAAAAAGCTTTCCCCAGCACTTGGGCGGTGCTTTGTAGCACTCGGGGCACAGGCCGCAGCGCTCAAAAAAGCTGATCTTGCGTTCACGCTCAGCGCCTTTCCCCCAAAGATCAACGGTGCCATCGTGACCACAGGAGTAAGTGATGTCGTATTTCATTGATTATCCTCCTGTTAATCCCAGATGTGAGCGGTGATGTAGTCATCAAGCTCCTTTTCGGCATCGGCCACGGCCTGCTCCCAGTGATCATCATTGATGATTTTTTCGAGAGCCTTTTTGCCGATGATGGCTTGCTCAATAAATTCTTTCCGGCTCCAATCCCGCATCTTGAGATATGCCGCAGCGCGTGGATACTGGGCGAGCATGGCATCGAGATCGTACTGAGGCTTCGCGCGAACGCCAAGGCCGCCGCACCCGGAACCGTAACGCTCGTCAAAGCTGCGGTTGAATTCTTCGTGCCATTGGGTCAAGTCATCGAGGGCATCCACGATTTCTTTCAAGCCGGGAATGGCTGCAATCTTGGCTTTCCGCTCTTCCCAGGCGCGAATCTCATCATCGTGCCGTTTGAGCAGCAAGGCTTTGATTTCGTCCTTATGACGTGCAATCTCGTCATAAGCGCCTTCTTGGCGCATAAGGCGGTGGTTATCAACATAAAATGCGCCGGTCGGCACGGTCTTGCCGTCCTTAAATTCGAGCTGAAGCTTGCAGCTGTAGCGGTCTGCCAGCTCTTCGGCGGTCATAGCGGACAGGTTGATAGATTCGTTGTTCATGGTGTTCTCCTCCTCACTCTGCCAGATCAGAATCAAAGCAACCGGGGTAGTTGTCGGTAGAGTGGTACAGCCCCCAGCATATACCGTCAGAGCACGATGGATCCGTGTCGGATATGTTGATCTCATCATAGGCTTCGGCGGTGAGATCGTCCTCGGTGATGACGGCGCTGTACACATGTTTTTTCGCCTTTTCGCTGCTGGTCAGGTGATCCCAAATGCTGCGAGCTTCGCGGGATGCTTCCGCGGGGTTTTTAAAAAACTGCTCGTAGGTATCGCCGATGCCATTTCGGGGTTCATCGATAGCTACATACATTTTTTCATTGTAACGCCTCCTATGTGGGTGCTTCGCTTTGTTTGATTATAGTATAGGCCAATTTTGGCCTATTTTCAATAGGCAGATTGCACAAAGATTCCAATCAATTTTTGGAATCGGGAATGCGAAATGTTTTTTGAATCGCAGAAATGTATTGATTTATTATTATTTATTATATATAATATACAGAGAGCATAATTATATCTTGTATATACGAATTGTAATAAGGAGGCTATTATGGCAAAGAAAAAAGAAAAAACGGCCATCGAAGGCCGCCTTACAAGCAAGCAGATCAAGTTTTGCGAGTTTTACGCCAAAACCGGAAATGCCACGCAGGCAGCTATAGATGCTGGCTACTCCAAAGCCGATGCGGCGAAATCTGGATTTGTCAACTTGCATAATCCCAAGGTTTGCCAATATTTGGAAGAAATTGTTGGAGCAGAGCGCGAAGAAAGGATAGCTTCCGCAGATGAGGTTTTGGCCTACTTATCAAGCGTTCTGCGCGGAGAGCCGCAGGACGAAACCGGGCTGCCGCCGAAGGATTCTGATCGGCTGCGGGCTGCGGAGCTTTTGGGTAAAAGGTACGCTCTGTATACGGAGCGCGTGGAGAGCAAGGCCGACGACAAGCTGGTGATCAAGATCGTGGAGGTTGATTGATGTGCCGGAAATTAAAATCGAGCGCACCAAACGCCAGCGAGAGTTTTGCCGGGCCACAGCTGATGAGGTGCTTTTCGGCGGCGCGGCAGGCGGCGGGAAAAGCTATGGCCAGCTGATCGATGCGCTGCTGTATGCGCTGCGGTATGCGGGCAGCAAGCAGCTGATCCTGCGGCGCACTTACCCAGACCTGGAGCGCAGCCTGGTGCTGGTACACCTATCTTTTTTCCCGCGCGAGGTATACAGTTACAACTCGTCCACGCACCGGGGGCGGTTTTTGAATGGCTCTACAATCGAATTCGGCTATTGCGATGCAGAAAAGGATGTGTACCGCTATCAGGGCGCAGAGTATGACACCATCCGCTTTGACGAGCTGACACATTTTACCGAGAGCCAGTATCTGTATCTGCTCAGCCGATTGCGCGGTGCAAACTCTTTTCCGAAGCAGATCAAGAGCAGCACAAACCCCGGCGGCGTGGGGCATCAGTGGGTGAAGGCCAGATTTATCGATCCTGCCCCGCCGGAAACCGAATTCAAGGCCGGGCGGCGCACACGAATCTTTTTGCCCAGCCGGGTGCAGGACAATCATTTTCTGATGGAGAGCGACCCGGAATATCTGGCACGACTGAACGAGCTGCCGGAAAACCAGAAGCGGGCGCTGTTGTATGGCGAATGGGATCTGTTTGAAGGGCAGTTTTTTCCGGAGTTCCGGCGCGAGACCCATGTGTGCGAGCCGTTTGTGCTGCCAAAGCACTGGCGGCGCTATTATACGATGGACTACGGATTGGATATGTTTGCCGCCTATCTGATCGCGGTGGACGAGGCAGGCAACGGCTATGTGTACCGGGAATGCTACGAAAGCGGGCTGATCATTTCGCAGGCCATCGAAAAGGCCAAGCAGATGATGGGCAGCGAGGAAATCTATGCCCGGCTTGCCCCGCCCGACCTTTGGAACAGGCGGCAGGAAACCGGCAAGAGCGTGGCAGATTACTGGGCGCAGGCGGGGCTTGGGCTTACCAAAACCGCCAACGACCGCGAAGCCGGTTGGCTGGCCGTAAAGGAATGGCTGGCTGTGCGCAAAAATGAATTTGGTGAGAAAGCGCCAAGGCTGAAAATCTTTTCCGGGTGCGTGAATCTGATCCGCACGCTGCCCGGCCTGCAGCACGATGAGCACAAGCCAAACGATGTGGCCAATGAGCCGCACGAGCTGACCCACGCGCCGGATGCGCTGCGAGGCTTTTGCATCTACTGGACGAGTAAGGCAGACCCGCTGCCCGGGAAACGGGCAAAGTGGACTGAGGATCAGTACGAGGACTATGAACACGCCAGCGCCAGCGACCGGGCGCTGCTGATTGATATGTGGGGTGATCCTTTTTGAGCAGCAGAGAAAATAAAAATCGAAAAGACGAAAAATCCAGCACCGGCGCGAACAAATTTAACGCTGTGCTGGATAAATGGCAGAAACGATACCAAAAAGCCAAAAGCCAGTATGATGGCCAGCTGCAGAAATTCAAGGCAGAAGTGCTTGAATACGATGGATCTGATAAGATTTTCCCGGTTTCAGGCGGCAGCCAGAGCACAAAAAAGGCTTTGGTGGCCAGGAATGTGGTATATGAGCTGATCGAGAGCGAGATCGATTCTACCATTCCGCAGCCAAGAATCACGGCGCTGCACGAAGAAGATGCCGAACTGGCACAGGCTATCGAGGCCATGCTGCAGAACTGGCTGGAGAAGCTGCCCATTGAAGCCGTGAACGATTCCAACGAGCGAGAAACCTATCTGCACGGCGGATCGTTTGTGCATATCGACTGGGATGCGCTGGGCGGTCTGCACGAAACACTGGGCAGCGTGGATGTGAAAGATCTGGCCACCAATCAGGTGATCCCACAGGAAGGACAGGAATGGATCACGGATTGCGATTGGTATTTCATCGTGCAAAATATGGCTCGTGAGCGCGTGAAACGCGAATACAAAAAGGATGTAAGCAGCGAGAGCACTGACGAGCCTGAAGCCGGTGAGAGAGCCGACAACCCCATCAATACAGAGGATTCCGTCACTGTGATCACGGCGTTTTACAAAAACGATCATGACGGCATCGGTAAATTCAGCTGGTGCGGTGACACAGTTTTGGAAGACACGCAGGATTATCTGCGCAAGCAGCAGCGCATCTGCAGTGAGTGCGGCGCTGTGGTCACCGGCGAAACCTGTGCCGCCTGCGGCAGTGAAAAGTGGAGATATAAGGCCGTGGATGAGATTCCCCTGCCGAGAAACATCGTGATCCGGCAATCCATGCCGGATGGCAGCGCGGCAGAGGAACAGCTGGATGCCATGAGCTTTGATGGGGTTGAGCAGCAGCTTACCATGGTGCCGGTGTATCACATGAAGCATTATCCAACGGTTATGCGGAAAAACATCAGCGCCAAAGGACGATTCATGGGCGTTTCGGATGTGCAGGCGGTGCTGCCGCTGCAGGAAGCCATGAAAAAGCTGGACACAAAGATTCTGGAAAAGCTTCTGAAGGGCGGCAGCTATGTGACTCTTCCCGAAGGCGTGAAGGTGGATACCACCGATGCTGAATTAAAAATCCTGCGGCTGAAAACCGCCGACCAGAAGAGCATGATCGAGCCGATCAATATGCAGCCGAACATCAACAACGATCTCACGCTGCGACAGAGCTATTACGATGACATGAAAAGCTGCTTAGGTATCAGCGACAGCTATCAAGGAAAGTATGATAGCAGCGCCACCAGCGGCACGGCCAAGCAGATCAGCGTTAATCAGGCCGCCGGGCGCTTGGAGAGCAAGCGCGTGATGAAGCAGCAGATGTGGGGCGAGATGTACCGCGTTATGTTTGAGCTGTGGTTGCTGTTCTCGGATGATCTTACCTGCGTGCGGCAGGACGAGGGCGGCGGCAGCAGCTTTAAACAGATTTCAAAGTGGGATTTCCTGCGCAGGGATGTAAGCGGAAAACTGTATTGGAACGATGAATTTTTGTTCGGCGTTGATGTGGCAAGCGTGTCCCCTGCTGATAGAGCAGCCATGCAGCAGCAGATAAGAAACGACTTTACGGCCGGCATGTTTGGGCCCATGGAAAGCGTGGAAAGCCGCATCAGGATGTGGAAGATGATGGTTAAATACCACGCCCCGGGCGCGAAAGAAATGCTGGACATGGCGCTGCAGGAACAGCAGGAGCAGATGCAGGCACAGCAGCAACAGCAGCTGGAAGCCCAGCAGGCTGCGGAATTCGCCGCCAAGCAAGCTGCAGCAGAGCAGGCACAGGCCGAAGCTGAGGGGGTCGTGCCGCAGGAAGCCATGATGATGGGGGTGTAAGAATGGATAGTGTGTGCCCGATTTGCAAGAATCTTTTGAGGATCACAGCAACCCGGACGGAAGTGAGCGGCGATACCAGCGCCAGCGAGCAGACCAAGGTTTTTACTGTGCAGGAGCTTAGCTGCAGATCCAAAAATTGTGCCAATTTTGGCAAGGTGATCACCGAAAACCGCGTACAGGTTTACCCTTAAATCAAGCCGGGCTATGGCCCGGCAATATGCAAGATGATGGCCAAGAGCAAAGATCTTTGTGGAGCGTAACCACAATCTTGCACGAATCGCATGGAAACGCGGGAAAATTCCACAAAACTACGCAAGTCAACGCGGAAAAATGACGAAGGGAGAATACACATGAGCTTTGAAACCGAGATGGCAGAAGCCTATACCAAGCAGGACACGGCAGAGGATACGCAGGAATCCGAGGTGACGACCAAGGACGAAGGCGAAAGCAAAGAGCCAAACGAGCAAAACGAAGAGGGGCAGGAAGGCAACGAGCCCGAAGAAAAGCCCGAGCGACACCCCGCCGGGGAGAAAAATGCTCAGCAGGCAGCGCAGCGCCGTGAACGCGAGATGCAGGCAAAGATTCAGGCCGCTGTACAGCAGCAGATGGATGCCTTTTATGCCAAGCAGTATTCCGGCAAAAAGGACAAGGCCGGGAAAGATATCACCACGCAGGCAGAAGCAGAAGCCTATGAGCGTGAGCAGGCAGGAGATGCCGATGTGCACGCTTTTATGGATCTGGGCATGGCTGAAAAGGATGCCCGGCGCGTGGCAAATATGATGGCCCGCCTGAACCAGCTGGAAGAAACCGAAGTTGCGCGGCAGAAGGTGGCTGAAGCACAGAAAGAAATTGATGAGCAGCAGGCCATAGACAGGATGTTTGAGGATAATCTGGCTGCACTGAACAAAGCATTCCCCGGCTGCGGTATCAGCAGCGTGGAAGAACTTGTAGGCGGCCAGCACGATGATCTTTGTGCGCTTGCAGCGAAGCTTGACGGCAATCTTGTGGATGCCTATTACCTTTTAAATAAGGATGACATCATGAGCGGGAAAACTGCAGCAGCCCGCCAGCAGGCCATCAATGCGGCAAGAGGCGGCACGGATCATCTGCACGGAATCAAAGCAACGGGCGGCAACAGCGACAGCGATCTGAGCGAAGAGGATTACCAGTTGTGGGCATCCTTTGGTTATAGTCGCGAGCAAGCCAGAGCCGCACACAAAAAGTACAAATAAGGAAGGAGAACAAAATGTTTAAGATCCATCATCGATCCATCAACAGTGTTGAGCCGTTTGAGTATATGGAAAAAACGGCCAGCGAAGAGTATACCGCCGGTGAGGCCGTTGTGCTGGCAAGCGGTAAGGTTACCAAATGCGGTGCAACCGCCAAGCCGGATTATATCGCACAGGGCCCTGCCAATCACAAGGGCATGGTGCCCTGCATCCGCGTGCTGCCCACCACGATTTTTGAAGTTCCCGCTCAGGTTGATCAGAGCACTGTGAGCGCAGGCAGCAAGGTTACCCTGCACACCGATGGCCTGCAGGTTACTGCTACCACCACCAGCGGCGTGTTTACGCTGCTGACCCCCGCCAAGGCTGGCGAAGCCTGCACGGGCTATTTTGCATAAATAAGGAAAGGAGATAACACAAATGGCAGAGATTATTTATTCTCAGGGCAGCGGCCTGAACGATAGTATGTTTGGCAAAAGCCAGGAACCCATCAAGGCCGTGATTTCCGATATGACGGAAGCATTCCAGAAGAAGAGCCAGCTGAAGAACATTTTCGGTATGGATACTTCTACCAACTGGAGCGAAAAATACACCAGCGAGACCGCACTGGGCGATTTTCAGGATGTAGGCGAAAACGGCGCACATCCTAAGACCGGCTTTCAGGAAGGCTATAGCAAGGTAATCATCCCCACGACTTGGAAGAACAGCTTTGAGGTGACCAAGGAAATGCTGGAGGATGCCAAGTACGGCCGGATCAAGAAGAAGGCCATCGGTTTCACCGATTCCTACAATCGCACCCGCGAGAAGTTTGGTGCCATGCTGCTCTCCGGCGGCATCGGTTCGAGTATGATCTTTAACGGCAAGGCATACGATACCACCACCGCCGACAAAAAGCCCTTGTTTAGCCAGAATCACACCAGCATCACCGCTGGTATGGGCAACCAGAGCAACATCTTCAAAAGCGCCTTCAGCGTGGCAGCCATGGACAAAATGGAAGAAGCCATGCAGAGCTTCTGCGATGATGACGGCAACCTGCTGGCTGTTACCCCCAACACCATCATCATTCCCAACAGCGCAGAGCTGAAGCGCAGTGTGATCGCCGCCATCGATTCTGAGTACGATCCCGAGAGCGACAAGAACGCCGTGAACTTCCAGTGTGGCTTGTGGAATGTGCTTGTGTGGAATTACCTGCCCAAGACCCTTGGCGGCAAGCCCTACTGGATCATGATGGACAAGGACTTCTGCAAGAACTACGACTGCCTGCCCTGGGTAGACCGCGTGAAGCTGAGCGTGCGAAGCTACATCGATGATAACACCGATGCCAATGTCTGGGCAGGCCGCGCACGCTTTGGCGCAGGCTTTAACAACTGGCGCGGAATCGCCATCTGCGGTGAGGGCCTTGACGGCACTACCATTTGAGGTGATGTCTATGTTTAAACCCGGTATGCGCGTGGGCGATACTGTTCAGGTGGGCGATGCCAAGAAGATCATCATCGAGGTTTTGCCCGGCGGGTATATCCTGCAGGACACGGAAGCGGAAGCAGAACCCGAGGAACAGATCACCAGAAAACGAAAAGCAAAAGCGTGAATTCACCCCGCCTGCTGCCCGGCGGGCGGGGCATTTTAAAAGAAAGGCGGTGAGCGTGTTGTGACTTGGGGAGAATGCAAAGAGATCGCACTGCGGAAAATGTTTGCTTCGGACGGCGGGCGGCTGGATGATTCAGATCCCGGCAATGCGGATTATATCGCAGCCATGCCCGCAGCCGCCAACGAAGCCATGGAACGCATTGTGAGCGAAGCGGGCAGACCCCTGCGGCAAAGCGTGGAGATCGAGCCGGAGGGCGCAGCTTATGTGGACATGGCTGATCATGCCATGGATTTTCGCAGCTTTGGCGGCACCCCGGAGGCGTATCTTGTAAAAGATAACGGCCTTGCGGTGCTGGAAACCGCAGCGCTGGGCAAAAGCGTTTTGCAGATGCCGAAAGGCATTTCGGGTACGGTGCGGGTGTTTTATAATGCTGCGCCGGAGCACATTACCCAGTATACAAACGATGCCGAGGAAATGCCGCTTTCGGAGGAATGCAATGTGCTGATCCCTTTATACATGGCAGGAGAGCTGTATAAGGACGATGATGTGAGCCTTGCCACGGTGTATATGAACGAATTTGAAAGCCGCCTTGGCTCGCTTGCAGCCAACGAGAACGGATATTGGGGCGGCAGCTTTACCAGCGTGACAGGGTGGTGGTAAGATGGCGGGAACGATTTTTTCCATTCCGGCGGGCCCTGCCAAAAGCCGCTTTGCGGTGGATGAATTCCGGGGCGTGAACTTTACGGACACCCCCGGCCTTGTGGATAAGACCCGCAGCCCGGACGCACCCAATATGATCCGCGATGTGCCCGGCAAGGTGCGCAAGTGCATGGGGTATGAGCGCATGGCCGAGTATGACGGGCGGATCAACGGATATCACGAGCGGCGCGGCGATGCCATGGGCCTGATCCATGCGGGCGGCAAGCTGTATAAAGGCGATACCGCCTTGTATGACGGCATGGCCGATGCCCGAAGCCGCAGCTGGCAGATGGGGGATAAGCTGTATATCCAGGACGGCAAGGCCCTTTTGGTGTATGACGGAACCCGGGTGAAAAAGGCCAGCGAGGGGGCGTATATTCCCACGCTGACCATTGCCAAAAGCCCGGCGGGCGGCGGCGAGGAATACGAGGCGCTGAACCTTTTGCAGCCTGCGTTTCGGGAACTGTTTGCCGCAGACGGCACGGCGAAAAGCTATCAGCTTTCGTTTGGCGGGCTGGACAGCACGGCGGTAAAATGCTGGCTGCTGGTGGGAGAAGGAAACTGGCAGGAGAAAAAAGAAGGCACGGATTTTTCGGTGAACCGCGCCACCGGCACGGTGACCTTTACGCAAGCGCCCGGCAAAAGCCCCATTACCGGCGAGGACAATGTAAAAATTGAAGCCTGCCGCACGGTGCAGGGCTATGCCGAGCGCATCAACCGATGTACACTGGGCATTTTGTTTGGCGTGAACGGCAATGCCGACCGGCTGTTTGTGAGCGGAAACCCGGACGGGGCGTATATCAACTATGACTGGTATTCCGGCCAGAACGACCCCACCTACTGGCCGGATACGGCCTATGCCACGGTGGGCGCGGCCAACAGCGCTGTGATGGGGTATACCGTGATCAACAATTATCTGGCGGCCATTAAGGATGACCGGGAGCCGGAGCGCAATATTGTGATCCGGCAGGGAAACCTTGTGGACAACGAACCGGCGTTTCCGGTGTACAACACGCTGCAGGGCCCCGGTGCGGTGGCGCCGTGGAGCAGCGCATATTTGAAAACCGAGCCGCTGTTTTTGACGAATCTGGGCGTGTATGCCGTGACCACAAGCGATATTTCGGGCGAAAAGTACAGCCAGAACCGCAGCTATTATCTGGACGGCAAGCTGCGCACAGAGCCCGGGCTGCAAAATGCCTTTGGGTTTGTGTATAACGATCTGTACTGGCTGTGCATCAACGGCAGTGCGTATATCCTGGACGGTATGCAGCCGCTGAACACCGACCGCAGCGCACCGTATTCCACCAGACAGTATGCGGGCTTTTACCGCACGAACCTGCCTGCCCGGGTGATGTGGGAAAAGGATGGACGGCTGTGGTTTGGCAGCGAAAACGGCAGGGTGTATCGCTTTTATGCCGACACGGCGGCCCCGGGCAGCTATAACGATGACGGCAAAGCCATTGATGCCTATTGGACGACCGGCTATATCTACGGCAGCGAGTTTGAGCGAAACAAGATCTTTCGGCGCATCAGTGTGCTGGTGGACAGCCTGCCCGTGAGCAGCGTGGAGCTGCAGGCGCGGCGAAAGGGCGCATGGGAAACCGTGTTCCGGGAAAGCGCGGGCACACGCTATCGCTCGTGGATGCATACGGCGTGGAGCAAGTGGACATGGCGCACGGACGAAACGCCCAAAACGCTGACGCGCAAGGCCAAGATCAAAAAAGCCGACAAGGCGCAGTATCGCTTTCGCAATGCAGAGCTGAACGAGCCATTCGGCATTTTGCAGTATGCCTGTGAATACACCACCGGCAGCTATCATAAGGGGTGAGAATATGGCAATACAGGAACAGATCAGCAAGCTGGAAGCGGGCAGCGCCAGCTATGCGGAGAAAACCACCGTGGTGGGCCAGCCGGATGTGCCGGGGCTTTCCACGCGGGAAATGCAGGAAAGCGTGGAGTATATGCCGCGAAACCTGCTGCTGCCCAAGCTGAATGAGGTGGTGGGCGCTGTGAACCAGTGCTACACCAAGGCAGAGGCTGACAAGGCCATTGCGGGAAAAGTGACCGAGATCGGCGCAGGCGATATGGCACAGGCTGTGTATGACCCGAACGGCGAGGGGCTGAATTTTACCGATCTGCGCACGGCCATGCGGCAGGTGGCAGTGCTGCAAACAGATGTGGGAAATTTAAAGTGTGTTACGGTGAATTTGCCCGCCTCCGGCTGGAGCGGCAGCGCACCCTATACCCAGACCGTGAGCGTATCCGGCATGACGGCGGACTGGGTGCCGGGCGGCGCTTTGTGCAAGCCGGTTGTCAACGGAGACGGTTCACTGAATGTGGCGGAGAGTATGGCAGTGCTGGAACAAATCTCGTATGTGAAATTCCTTGAAACCGGCAACGGAACTGTGAAAGCCTACTGCCCATATGTGAAGCCGACAAGGGATATCCAGCTGCGCCTGCCCGGCACAGTAGAGAAGGGGTGATGATATGGCGTTGATTGCACTGAATAGTGAAGTGCAGAAGAAAATGTATCCTTGTTATACATGGAGCGGCCCGTATAATGATCACTCTGAAAAAAGTTTCAGCATAAGAGATATTGTGAAAAACTACAGGATGGTGACGATCGATGACTTTTACTTCGGGCACAGTGTGAGTTCCCAGATCGGCAGCGACAGCGGCACGCACAATGTGATTATGACCCTGCAGGTGACATCTTATGATCCGAGTACGGGTGTTGCAAAGATCATCAATTCGGGCGGCACGGGCAACTGCGGCATGAACAGCGCTGCGGTGTATGTATATGCGTATTGAGGTGGAAAGATGGAAAAAAATATACATGAAGTTACCCTTACGAAATACGCTGCCAAGGCCGGTGTAATCAAATTTGGCACATGGGGTTCCAGGGGGATCGAACAGCTGCACATTACCGCGCTGCCGCCATGGGACGAAGCGGCGGTGATCACCGTTACTTTTGTGAACGGACGGGTGCAGAGCGAACCGCAGGTGTTCCCGGAAAGCATGACCATTGATGTGCCGCAGGCTGCAACCAGTGCTGCCACGAAAAGCCGCGCAAGCTGCAAGATGGTGTTTAAGGGCATCGATCAGAGCGGTGCTGTGGTGTATTCGACCGACCTTCCGTATACCGTTTTGAACCGAACGGATATTGACGGCGCGGAGTATGATCCCGGGGAAAACGCCTTTGAACAGTATATCCAGCAGGTTGGCGCGTACCGTGACACGGCGCTGAATGCCGCAAACAGCGCAAGAAACAGCGAACTGTCCGCAGAAGAATACGCGGATTCTGCCAAAGCGGCTAAGGGCGAGGCCAGAAAATCGGCAGAATCAGCTGCTGCAAGCGCTGCAGGCATTGCAGAAAGCGAAAAACGCGCAGCGGCCAGTGCGGCCAATGCGGCCGGTAGTGCGGCAAGTGCCGAGGAAACACGCAAACAGGTGGAAAAGATCGCCGCCGGTGTTGCAAAAGGCAACATGAGCGTTTCTGATTATGACAATGATGGAGCAGTCAAGGCGGCAGGCGGCATGAAAGCCTATACAAAAGCCCAGACCGATGTGCTGGCAGCGGATATCACAAAGGCAAACGACAGCATTGCCGAGGTAAAAACCACGGCGGATGCGGCAGCGGCGCAAGCGGAAAAGAACAAGACGGATTTATCCGAAACAAACAATACACTTGCGACTGTGCAAACCAGCCTCAGCGGCCTGGCTGCAGATGTGAACAATCTCAAATATGTGCTTGTGTCGCTGCCCGCCTCCGGCTGGAGCGGCAGCGCACCCTACACCCAGACGGTGAGTGTATCCGGCATGACGGCAGACTGGGTGCCGGGCGTGCCGAGCCTTGCATTTTACGGGAATGTAGATGTTACCGAGCTAATCACAAAAACCGAGGCGCTGGGCTGCATTAAGATGATTACCAGCGCGGCGGGTACGCTGACCTTTACCGCACCGGAGGATAAGCCCAGCGCATCGCTTACGCTGCGGGTACCGGGTATGGTGGGAAGGAGCTGATGCAGTATGGCAAGTAGTGCATTTACTCTGAGTTCCTATAGTAAGAAGATAACGGATGTTTATTATTCCGGCGCGTGTTCTCTTATAACTGAGGGCGGTGTAGACTGCTATAAAATGACATCATCTGGTGTTTTACGCGCCACCAAGGATATGATTGTAGATTTATTCTTGGTTGGAGGCGGCGGAGGCGGCGGAGGCGGCAGCACCGGTGGTAGCGGCTGCCCCGGTGGCGGAGGTGGATACACCACAACCGTATCTAAGTTAAAACTGCGCAAAGGCGAATCACACACGGTAACTATAGGCGCTGGCGGTGCCCGCGGTAGCAGCTACGGCAATGGGGCAGGCAATGACGGTGGCGCGGGTGGCCGCACCAGCTTTGATAACTACATTGCAAACGGTGGAGAGGGCGCGCATCCTTGGACCGGTACAGGCGGTGCTGGTGGCAGCGGAGGAGGAGGCAAGAGTGATCCGCGAAACGGCGGAGACGGCGGTAGCAATGGCGGTAATGGTGGTGATGGTGCTGGTACGGGTGGTAGAGGACAGGGCACGACCACCCGCGCTTTTGGTGACGGGTCGTTGTATGCCGGTGGAGGCGGAGGCGGAGGCTGGCCATACGGCGGAGGCGGTGCAGGCGGTGCAGGCGGCGGCGCATCGGGGCAAAGCTACGGAAAGCCTGGGCTGGACGGTGTTGCGGGTTTTGGCGGCGGCGGATCTGGAGCTGGCGGCAATGGCGGTGCAGGCGGTGCTGGCGGCAGCGGAGCGCTGCTTATTCGCATTCATAAAAATTAAGGAGCAACAATGATCTATTACAGCGAAACCGGCGAGCTTTTGCCCGCCGAAGAAATCGATTTGGAAAAAGGCTATCTGGTAGACCGGGAAACCGTACACCATGAAGCCGAAACCCACACGGCCAGCAAAACGCTGCCGGGCGGCGTGGTGCTGACTTGGCAGCAGATGGACAAGCCCGCCTACGATGAGATTGTAAGCCAGACTTATATCAAGCACGCCGATCACCCCACCCGCGAGGACGAGATCGAGGCGGCGCTCACCGAGCTGGCGGGTATGATCGCGGATAATACTGCCCGGCTGGACGAGCAGGAAGCCGCGCTGGTGGATGTGGCTGCGGTGGCAGCCGGAAAGGAGTAAGCAATGGTAAAAATTTATGTGCGGCGCATCAAGGCAGGCATTATGACCATTGAGGATGTGCCTATGCTGTGGCGCGAGCAGGTGCGGCAGTTGCTGGAACAGGAGGCTGGCGCATGATGTACGGCATTGATGTGAGCAAGCACCAAGGCGTGATCGATTGGAGCAAGGTGAAAACGGACTTTGCCATTCTCCGCGCCGGTTTTGGCCGCTACACAAGCCAGAAAGACCCGCTGTTTGAGCGCAACTACGCGGGCGCAAAAGCGGCTGGAATTCCGGTTGGCGCGTATTGGTATTCGTATGCCAAGAGTGCGGAGGAAGCACGAGAGGAAGCAAAAGCCTGCCTGCAGGTGCTGCGGGGAAAGCAGTTTGAATTCCCCATCTACTTTGACATTGAGGACAGCACGCAGGGGAGTTTGGACAAAACCGTGTTGACCGCCATGTGCGAGGCATTCTGCGACACACTGGAAAAGGCCGGATATTTTGCGGGGGTGTATGCCAGCACCTACTGGTTTACCAACAAACTGGCGCATGAACGCCTTGCAGGCAAATATACCATCTGGCTGGCAGATTACCGCGCATGCTATAACAAAACCCTCAAGCGGGATATGCACCAGTACACCAGCAACGGCCATGTGGATGGCATTTCTGGGCGCGTGGATAGGAACACCTGCACCCGGGACTTCCCCGGCATCATCAAAAAGGCCGGCCTGAATGGTTTTGGCAAGACTGTGACTGCGCCCACGCTGCGCGATATTACCATCAAGCAGGCCAGCGCCGGGGACATCAACGACTTTAAGGTGATGGCAGAACGCAAAGAACTGAAATACGAAATCAAGTGAGGTGCGCAGATGGATGAACTGGGCATGGCTGTTAAGCTGCAGGAAGTGGAGAGCCGGAGCAAAAGCAATATGCATCGGCTCGATGCTTTGGAGAAAAACCAAGATGCAATCAACCAACTGGCCACCAGCACCGCTGTGATGGCTCAGAACATCAGCACGATGGGAGAGCGCATCGACAGCATGGGCAACGACATTAAAGACCTTAAGGAAGTGCCAGCTGCCCGCTGGAAATTTGTGGTGGAGAAGGCTATCTATGTTTTGGTGGCCGGTATCATGGGATTTGCCTTGAGCAAATTCGGCATGTGATTTTTTCCGCACAGCTTTGGTTTAAGTAAGATTTAAGCAAGCGTTTAAGCAAGGCTGTGCGGCATTTTTAAAAGGGGGAAATATTTATGGATTACACTACTTACATTAAGCCTGAACTGCTGGTTCTGATTCCTGTGCTGATTTTCGTTGGCTATTGCCTGAAAACCAGCGCCACCGTAAAGGATAAGCTGATTCCCGCGCTGCTGGCCGCTGTGGGCGTTGTTCTGGCGGCTGTTTATGTTCTGGCTACCACCACCAACATTGCCGCACCGCAAGACGGCGCACAGGCCGTTTTTACCGCCATTGTGCAAGGCTTGCTGTGTGCTGCCGGTGCTGTGTTTGGTGATCAGATCGTGAAGCAGCACAATAAAGACGAATGATTGCGAGGTGACGGCGCATGGCTAAGTGGAATACAGTAAAAGACAACAAAGGCAATACTTTTGTGAACGCTGGCGGTACATTTTGGCCTACGATTGGCGGCGGTGGTGCAAGCCGTAGCTATGGGAGCAGCGTAAAGAGTAACAGCGGCGGGCAGAGCAGCGGTGCATCTTCCGGTGGCGGCGCACCGGCTGCTGCCGTAGCAGCTCCAGTCAGCGCCGCGCCTGCAGCGAGCGGCGGCAACGCATACGATAATATCCGCAGCGCTTATGAGAGTGCATTGGCGGAGCAGCGCAGGGCCAGACAGAGAGCCTATGATGCAGCCGTTTCGGCGCAAAGAGCCGAATATGATGCCAATGTTGGCAAGGTGAACAGCCAAGCCGACAAGGCGCTGCGGGAGGCATATATCAATAAAATGCAGACCCAGCGCACCATGGGCCAGCAGATGGCCGCACAGGGCCTGAACGGCGGCTACAGCGAAACCACGGCAGCAGGGCTGCAGAACAATTATGGCAATGCCAGAAATGCTCTGGAAACCGAGCGCGGAAACCAGCTGAACGATTTGAACATCACGCTGCAGAACAATCTGGCTGCGGCCAGAAACATTCTGGACAGCGGCACTGCGAGCGACTACGCCCAGTATCAAACCAACATGGCGAATCTGTACGCTAACAACCCAGTGCAGACCATGAGCCTTGAACAAAACGGCGCTGGAATCGGCAACAGCGGAGCAACTTTGTATCAGTTGTATCAGCAGATGGTGGCGGGCGGTGCGACCCCGACAGAAGCTATGAGCTATTTAAAAAAGTCTGGGTATGATCTGTCTCAGCTTTTTGCCGGGTAATAAACGCAGAGAAAAGGCCCTGCCGTATAAATAAGGTACGGCAGGGCTCTATCCTATAAAAAGGAGATAACGGAATGCGAAACAACATCAGTGGTGCGCAGGCTTATAGAAATGCTTTGCGGCAGCAGTATCAGCAGCAGGTGAATGCAGCGGTGCAGCAGATTGCGGCACAGCGGGCGGCTGGACAGCAGGCCATGGGAAATACCTATCAGCAGTTGAAACCGACCGTGCAGGACAATCTGGGCGGGTTTGCCGGTGCTATTGACACCTACAATAAAAATCTCAAAGCCGAATTGGAAGCCCAGCAGAAAGCCGAACAGGCCGCTCAAAAGGCATGGGCTGCGCAGGCTGTGAAGGATATCAAGGCTGCACGAAAATCCACCACATCCACAGGATCCACCAAAGCCGCCGCGGATGCCGCCAGCGAGGAAAGCTCTGCTGCTGAAAATTCGGATTCTCTGTTTGGAACTCCCGGCAAGGACAGCAACAGCAAGCCCGAAAAGGAAGATGAGGAAGAAAAAAAGCCCGGCTTGAGCGCAAGGGCTTTCGGTGCATTGGGCAGTTTGCTTTCTGCAAAGAACGATGGAGAAAATTCATATCTTGAAAACGGGTATAAGCAGGATACCGAGAAGAATGAAAAGAAGCTGAAAAATGAGGATAAGGCCGAAAAGCTGCGCGAGCTGAACCGCAAACAGGCTAAGGGGCGCGAGGAAAGCCGGGCGGCGAGAGAAACCAATGCGGGCCTTTTGAATAAGAGCAAACTGAACGATTCGGAAAAAGCTGAGATTTACACGCGTGTGAATACTTGGGCTGAGAACCCGGAAAACAAAAGCCTTATGACCGCGCTAAAAATGGCCAAGGCCAAAAACCGGGTTGGTGATCTTTTGGCAGCCGGGTACACAAACCAACAGCTTGACGAAGCGAATGAAATGCTTAAACTTTACCAGAAAATGGGTATGGGGCAAGTGCTGAAAGAGCGTGTTGGCGGCACAGCAAAGGGCACAGTGAAAACGACTGTAAGCGCGGGCATGATGGGCGCAGACTCGGCCATGCAGACTGCGGAAAATGCCGTTGCCAGTGTGAACAACGAAGAATACCGCAATGCTGTAAAGCAGCAGAATTCTGCGCTTTTGAAGATGCAGACGATGGAAGATCAGGGGCTTGCCTATGCATACAACGAAAAGGGGCAGGTGCTTGGCGAGACTCAACAGTATAAGGCACTGCGTGAGCAGTTTGAAAATGCAAAAGCTGTAACGGATAGCCTGAGCAGTGTTATCAATCGACCGGTAAGCAAGGACACGAGCGGATACAAAATGTATCAAAGTGCGCAGGAAGATTTGGCACGCTCTGACCTTGGACTTGATGCCGGGACAAAAATGCTGAAAGGCGCTGCCACGAGCGCCGCTGAAAACATTGCCATTGCAGCGGTAAACCCGGCATTGGTTTTGCCTGTGTTAAGCGCGCAGGGCGCTGCTGGCGGCATGGCGAACAGCATTGAAAAGGAAGCACCTGCCGTTAATACATTGGCCAACGGCGCGGCTAAATTCATGGCCGGTTGGGCGATCAACAGCGTTGGTGTTGAACAGATGCTGGACACCATGGGCGCAAGCGGCGCACGAAATACCATTGCAGCGCAGATTGTGCAGTCTATCAAGAATAACAGCAAGCTGGCACAGACAAACCCTGCGTTTTATGCGGTGCTGATGGGTGCCGGTGATAACGGATTGCAGAGCTTTGCGGAAACATGGGCAGACCGAGCGATTGATCTTGCCACCAATACGGCTGAACCCATGAGTTTGCAGGAGCTTGCGGTGCAGAGTTTGCAGGAAGCTGCCAGCGGCGCAACCGGCGGCGCAATGACGGCAGTTGCTGGCCTTGGCGTGAATGCCGGGCGGCAGGCGCTGTATAACAAAGTAGCCAGCAATGCCGAAACCGCACAGCAAAATGTGCAGACCGAAACCGCAGAAAAAGCCGCTGATAATCGTGCGCCCGCCGAGCAGAACCACACCGAGCAGAATGCAGCAGTGCAGGATATTATCAACAATCTTACCACCGGAGAAAACGGCGGCAACGGAAACACGAACCGAACGGCAAAGGCGTTTTATTTAAATGTAAGCCCGGAAACTGCACAGAAGAATGCGGAGAATCGTGCCGCCTTGGCCGCTGCTCTTGGTGTGGATGAATCTGCTTTGCCCACCAACAACAAGGAAATGCGGCAGTTTATCCAAGGGCTGAAGCCAAATGATTTTGGCAAAACCAACAATTATGTTGGTGAAATCGATGCCATGATGGAGCAGAAGCAGCAGGAAAACGCAGAAATCCGTGATAATTCTTGGAACGGCGAAAATCTTAGCGGTGAAATCAGCAAAATGGCCGGTATCCCTGCCAACAATAAAGAAGCTGACCGCGCAGTTGAAACCATGCGCGAAAGTTGGATCAGCGATGAAGCTGAATCGCTGTACCGCAGCAGCAATCAGGCTGGCGATCCTGCGTTTACCAGAGCTTTTGATCAGGCGTACAGAGCCGGTTTGGATGGCAACGCACAAAACAAAAACACGGCGGCCTATGCTATGACTGGCGAACAGGCCCGGGAGATCGTTGACAAGGCATACCAGCAGGGCCGTGCGGATCGTATTGCACAGAACCATGCGGATGCTTCTGAATTTGTGCCGGACGAGGTTTTGAATGCCAAGCACAATAAAGACCTTCTTTTTGCGGACAAGCCCAAGGATAATGGCGCACAGCGGGCCGGAAAGATTGTAGAAAAAATCGCCAAAGCGCAGGGTAACCGGAATGTTTTCTGGGTAGAGGATGCCCCTTTTAATGGCAAAAAGGATGGCAACGGGAACATTTACCTGAATGCCAACCTTTCAAGCGGCGAAGCTGTTCGCACATACTTTGGACACGAGATCACACATATTGCCGAGAACAGCAAATTCTACAAGGATCTGAGCAAATTCATTCAGGATTCCGAAACCGGCAAGGAATGGGTGCGCCAGCGCGGGTTTGACAGCTTTGAGGAATATGCTGAGGCGAAGTATCGGATTTACGCCGACAAGGCCGACCAGACCGGCAATGAATCGTATCGGCTTGCTTCCATGGACGAAGCCATGCAGGAAGTTGTCGCGGACTGGTGCGGAGAGAACCTTTTGGGCGATTCTTCCATCAGCGAGCGGGCGATCCGAGAACTATGCGGCGAAAACCGCAGCTTTGCAACCAAGGTGAAAGACTTTTTGGCTGATATGGTCGAGAGGTTCTTGGGCACAAGCGAAGAGGATGAATTGCGCCACGCGTTGGATCTGTTTGAAAAAGCACTTGGCGATAGCAATAGTTCTTCCTCTGATAAAAATAGTGTTGGCTCAAAGGGCGAAAATGCACGATTCAGCTATAGTGGGGACTTAATAGATGATGTTGGTATAAGCCGCCGAGAATACAAGATGTTGCAATCGGAGCTTATGACGAGATATAATACCTATAACCAAATGCACAATGGTGCTGACTGCATTTCCACGGTAGACAAAGATTATTATTTGAACATTGAAAACGGTGCGGCCACGGTTTACAAAGTTGTTGAGCACAACGATGAAAATTTAGAGAGGTATGTAAATGAAAGAATCGGATTTGAGGAAAAACCAGCAAGCGGACGACGATCTGATAACATTACTCAGGGCAGCGGGGATAGAAGTCGAGGATATAAAGGCTATACTGAGACTGTTGATTCCGTTAGAGAAGCAAGTGGATATGATCCGCTGGATGCTAAGCAAAAAGGAAGCTCCATCACGACAGGAATGTTTGACGATGGCACTGAAACTATCGGATTAAAGCGACAGATTTTAGATGACCGCTTTGGGAGAAATGGCTGGGGGGATTCTGCAGAGGAAAACGCAACTAATGGTAGCAGCAATTCCCTTTCCACGGACAGCAAGGCAGAGGCTGTTGTTTCGGACAAAAACGGCAATGCTGTAGCGGAGCAGGACGGCGGCAATGTGGCGTTCAGCCTTTCCACCTATGAGGAAGAAGGCCGTGAAGTATTACATTCGTACCTTGACAAAATGGCGAAGCGCCATGTAATCAGCAAAGCAGAAGCAAAAGAAATTTTCTCTTCGCTGGAAAATGTGCATGACCAGTGCCGTGATATTATCAATAACGATGGAGAGGGCAAATATAAATCGTTCACCAAGTGGAGCGATGCGAAAGTCGTGCTTCGTGATGACGGAACGCCTGTATTAAGCTGTATCGTTTCCAATAAAGAATATCCGATGGATATCGACTTCAGCCAAATCTGTACGAAACGCGGCACGATGAACAAGGTGCTGAACTACATGGTTGATAATTCCATGCTTGATTATGCGAAAATGGATGGCAAGAGCCTTGCTCAAGTAAACCGCGTGATCAAAGATTATGGGTTTGACATTGCCTGCACCATGTGCTATGTCGAAGCAAAGCGTTATAAATCGCCTGAATGGGCATCGAAAATTGTAAACGAATATAACCGGATCCTTGATGCGGCCAAAATCGTGGACGGCGAAGTCACCGACAAGGCTGCGATGGAAAAGGTTGTTGCTTCCATTGCGAAAAAAGCAGACAACGAGGGAAAAGGCCCTACTGGCCTTATGAAATCCATCTTGAATGATCCCAGTATCGCAAAACAACTTTCTCCCGGGCAGTTGCTTTCCAGCAGCGGGTTTGAGGAAATCAAAAAGTCGAATCCGACATTGTACAGCGCCATCATTTCCCATGATGGATCCAACTCGCCCAAGGCGCTTTTGAGCGAAACGCAGTATCAAAGTGAACTGCTGAAGGCTGCCGGTGATGAGAACCGATGGCGAAGCCCTGCCAATTCTTGGGACACCGACACTGCTTTTTCTGTGGGAGGTGTTCGCATTCAGAGCTTCAGCGACTTTGTGCCGAAAATGTTCTTCGACTACTGCCAAGTGATGGCAGACATGAGCGCAAAAAAACTTCCCATGCACGGATATTCCAAGGTGGAGAGCTTCATTCGCTTGTTTGGCCTTACCGGCGCAAAACTGAACATGAGCCTTGTGCCAACGATTTCTTTGGATGGCAAGCCCGTAGTTGGAAGCAAAGCAAAGGCTTGGGCCGGCTTTTTGTGCGATGAGAACGGCAACCCCATCAAGGGTGACGACGGTCTTTACAAGTATGCGTGGGCTGATGAAAGCTTTGACTTTGATACCGCTATTGAGATTCAAAGCGATAAACGATATTCCAAAAACTGCGGCACCTGTGCAATCGGTGTGTCGGATAATCATATCCGTCAGATGATGAGCGACCCCAACATCAAGATGATCATTCCCTATCATAAAAGCGGAATTAACTCGGATGTTTCGAAGTTTTATGGTATCAGTGCATTTACGGACTACACCTACTCGCAAAACAACACGAACGCAAAGGTAAAGCAGAACCCCGGCGAATCTTTTGCCGATTATTATGCAAGGCTTTACAATGGAAATGGCGGCTTGAACGCATCGAAAAATGAGAAGTACAAATTTGATTTTTATAACGATCTTGTTGACACGGAGAACCCCGCACAGACCGCCCTCAATTATCTGAAAGCCTGCCAGAGAGATGGCATTATTCCAAAATTTGCACAGTTTGCGTACAATGAGGATGGCAGCTACAACGAGAACTATTATAAGCTCTTGACAGATTTCACGCTGACGGATTCGGATGGAGAGTACGCGCAGCAGGAGATCGTGCAGTGGGGTGAGGATTCCCTGCCGGATAACTGGAAAGACATTCTGAAGAGTGCCCTGCAAAAGGAGACGGAAACAGACCAGAAGATGGATGCCGTGCTTCCGCAGATCGCCAGTGATATCCAGAAGGCACTTGGGATGCAGCCTGTTTCTGAAAGCCCCAAGTCAAAGGTGAAAATCGCTGATGAGTACAGCGACATTCGGTATTCTGTTTCCGAGCCGGACACCATCAGCAAGAAAAATCGAGAGCTTGCACGACAGAACCAGAAGCTGACCGAGCAGAACGAGCGGCTGAAAACCACCATTGGCATCCTGAAGGGTGAATTCAAGCGCAGCGCCGGGCACAAGATCGCTGATCAGAGCATGAACCGGCTGGTTTCTCGCCTTAAAGGCCAGAACAAGAGCACAATCGAGCGAGAAGTGCTGAAGCAGAAGCTGGCAAAGCTGTTTGATTATGTGCAGAATGCAGAAACCAACGAGCTGAACTTTGACGATGTGATGGATGTGACCGCAGACATTGCAAAGGATATTTTGAGCAACAGCCGCGACACCGGCGAGAGCTTGCGCGAAAGCAACACCAGATATCAAGAGCTTTACAAAAACCTTGGCACGATTGAGGTTACCGCAGAGGAAAAGGCCAGGATCGAGGCGGCATACGGGAAAGCGCAATTCGGCAAGATCAACGGCATCAAAATCAAGGTGGTTGATAAGGCACGCAGCCTTGATGATGTGCTGCACAACGACCTTGCGGCATCTTATCCTGAATTTTTCTCGGGTGATATTGCAAACGCCGAAGATGTGTTTGACCGCATGGCACAGGTGCGAAGTGCATTGAATGACCCTGTGCTTGACAATGACAGCGGCATGAGCTTTGACGAGATGGCCTACAGCCTTGCCCAGCAGATCTGGGACGAGTATCTGGATATGCCTGATACCCGCGCAAAAACCTATGCTGATAAGCAGGCAGATAAATTCAAGGCAGCAAAAGAGGAATTCCGTGCCCAGCTGGAATCCCAGCGGGCAGAAGCCAAAGCCGAGTATGAGCAGAGCCTTAAAACCGTGCAGCGTGAAAACGCGGCAGCCATTGAACAGGTGCGCGGCGAAACTATTGGCCTGAGAAAACGCTTGGCAAAAGCCAATCAGGAGCTTGCAGACCTTAACAAGCGTGCGGCAAAGCAGGCTGAGAAAATTGACAGCCAGTCCAAAACCATTACGGAAAATAAGCAGAAGATGCGCGATTTGCGCAGCGAAAGCAAGGAAGCCGAAAAGGCTGCCCGGCGAAATGTGAACACCGCATATGATTTTGGCGTTGCTGATCAGCGAGCTGTTGGTGATGCAAAAATTGCCGCAAAGCAAAAGCAAATCGAAAAACTGAAAGCGGATATCAAAGACCGACAGCAGAAAATGCGCGATCTGCGCAGCGAAAAGAACCAGAAGATCCTTGAAACCCGTGCCAAGTATCGCGGCATGATGGATAAGCAGCGTGAAAATCGAGCAAAAACGGAACTCCGCAACAAGATCAAGAAAAATGGCATGGCTCTTGCATCGGCTTTGGCAAAGCCCACAAAAAGCAAGTATGTTCCGAAAGAACTTGTGCGCACCGCTGCAGACCTGTGCGATATTATCGAAAGCACTGCAAGAACCGGCAAGTCGCGCGGAACACAGTATCAGCAAAAGCTGGCAGACCTTAGAACGCTTTACACCCAGATGAAAAACAGCAAGGATTTTGATATTTCCTCGGAGTATCAGGCCGATGTGGATGATATGATTCAGGAACTGAATCAAAAGGCTCTTAATCGGAATCCCAACGCAAGAACTGCCGACACGGTCACCGAGGTGCAAAGCAAGGTTTTGTCTGCCGGGCAATTTGCTGATCGCTCGCTCAACGACCTTACCACAAGCGAGCTGGCCATGCTGAACAATGTGATTTCCGCAATCAACAACACGATCAGCAAGGCCGGTCAGGCACACACAAAGGCGTACACCCTCAGCCTTAGCGAAACCAGAACCAAGGCCGCGGATGAAGTAAAGGCAGGGCATCGGCTGAATCCGAAAAACAAAGCAGCACAGGCAATCACAAATCAATTTTTGAATTACATGACCCCGCTGCGGCTTTTCCGATATATTGGCGGCTACAGCGGAAACGGTGCTGTGCAGCAGATGTACAATTCGTTGAACGATGCTGCCGTGGAAACATCGGCCATTGAGCTTAAGGGCAACAGCTTTTTCTCGGATATCGCCAGCGACAGCAAAAATCTTTCCAAATTCTCTGGATCCGGCGCGGACAGGATCAAGTTGCAGACCCGAAACGAAACTCTGAACGATGTGGAAGTGGAAGTGACCCCTGCCATCATGGCTAATATGCTGGATGTGTGGGCACATAACCCGGAAGAAGTGGAGCGGAGCGGATTTGTAATCCCTGATCTTGCTTTGTATCACAAGGGCATGACCAAGCAAGCCTACTCAAACGGCACGGTCATCAAGCCGTCTGCGGAGCAGTGGCTGCAGTGGAGTGCTGACAGCACGATGTACAGTGATTATGCAAAGCAATGGAGCAAGGCATTGAGTGAGCAGAATGCGTACATTGCACCTAAAATGCGTGAAACGCAGCTGGACATTCAGGGCTTTACCAATATTGGAGAGGGAGATCACCGCACACTGTATCGTGATAAGAGCTATGTTAAGGGCACAACGGAAATCGTTGGTGGCGGCAAGACCTTGGTGCATGACGGCTTCACGAAAAACCGTGTAGAGGGCGCAAGGCAGCCGTTGTATGCGATGGATATTACCGAGTTTGCAAAAAAGACCGTGCATGACACCAGCGTTTTCGCTGGCATGAGCGCAGCGCTTTTGGACTTTTCCCGTATCTATGACGGCCCTGTGTTTACTGGACAGGTGAACATGGACGGTGACCCCATCAGCAACAAGACCCTTGCTGGCATGATCGAGCAGCAATACACCCCGACGGCAACCAATTACATTAAATACCTACTGGATGATATCCGGGAGCAGCCGAGAGCTGACCAGTCTGCCGCATTGGGCAAGCTGCTTGGCAATGTCGCCAGCGCGAGTTTGAGCATGAATGTGATCGGCACGCCCATCAAGCAGAGCCCTTCGTTCTACGCTGCCAGCAGTGTGATCGGCCTTAAACCGCTGCTGAAAACCAATGCTCAGCTGACCAAACAGTATGCCATCACCCCGGAAGAAATCATGCAGTACACCCCGCTGCTTGCCCTTAGAAATGAGCAGGGCGGCAGTCAGGAGCTTGCTGCTCTGAAGCGCGGCACCGGGAAGATTGCTGGTTTTACTGCAAAACTGCCCGGCACCAAACTGATCAGCTGGGTTGATATGCGTACCGTAAAAGCCCTGTGGGCAGCCAGCGCAGATTATGTGCATAGCAAGAATGCCGCGCTTGATGTGGACAGTGCTGAATTTAAGCAGGAAGTGGCAAAGGTGTTCAATCGCTGCGTGCAGGAGACCCAGCCGAACTACAGCACCCTGCAGCGCAGCGAAATGCAGCGAAGCGGAAATGCGTTTTACCGTATTCTCGGCCAGTTTAAAACGCAGCCGATCCAGAACGGCAACATTTTGTTGGATGCTTACCTTAATATGAAAGCCAATAAGGGCAGCAAAACCGCAAGCAAGGAATTCGGCCAGGCACTTGCAGGGCAGACCTTGAGCCTTGTAGCATTTGTTGCGTTTGGCAATCTTGGGCGGCTGATCATGCACCAGTTTAAGTATTGGATAGACCCGGACAAGGAAGAAGTGACTGCGGAGCAGGTGGCAAAGGCGTTCGGCTCTGATGCTTTGAGTAGTGTGCTTGGCATGATTCCCGGCGGCACGGAAGCTCTTGAAATCGTACAGGGATACGATTACAGCAATGTGACCACAAGCTTCATCAACGATTTTGTTGATAGCAGCAAGCGCGTTTATGATAACTTCCCGAAAATCTTCGATGAGGAGCTTTCGGATGCCGAGCGCGAAGCCGCAAAGAACAAGGTGTTGAAGGGTGCCGCAAAGATCATCGACCTTACCGGCCTTCCCGCCAGCACCAGTGTGCGCCTTTCTGATGCGGTGAATGGCTGGTATAAGGATATTACTGCGGGAGAGCTGAACAGCCAGCAGAAGCCCACAGAATCGGTGCAGAAAGCGCGGCTCTACAATGCGTACATTAGCGGTGATGAAAAGCAGCGCACGCTTGCCTATGATAGCCTTATCGGTATGGGCGTGCGGGAGAACGAGATCAACAGCGCCATGATGACCAAACTCGGAAGCGAGGACGATATGAAGCGAGCAGCGCAGCAGCTCGCTGATAACTTCCTTGAATCCGATGACGAAATCGAAGCTGTAATTTCCAAATATGCGGATATGGGCTTTAGTGAATATCTTGTGCGGAACAAGGTAAGCAGCATGGCCGATAGCATCGTTTCCAAGGAAACTGAGGAATCCAAGTATGAGATCCTTGATAACACCATGGATTATCTGGAATCCAATGATATCTACAACTGGCTCGGTGAAGAAGATCGTGCAGCTGTGCAGCAAAGCGTTTCTGGTGATGCTGCCAAGATGGCAAAACAGAAGGCTGGTTATGAGCAGAAATACTCCGCTGGTGAAAAATATCTTGCAAAGGTTTCTGGCGGTGACAGTGAATCTTATATGAAATTGCGTGCAGCTTATATTGCAGCAAATCGAAAAGCGACGGCGTATGGTAAATCCGATAACGATTCCAAAAACTTTTACAATGCGGTTACCGGCAGCGCGTACAGCAAGTCCTTAAAATCCGCACTGCTGCAGGCAAAGAATGGAAATTCCAAACTTGTGGATGCGAGCGCTGATCAGATCCTTGCGTATTACGGAGCATCCACACAGGCCGACACGGACGGAAACAGCCGTGTATCACAGGATGAGTTTAAGGCTTATGTGCAAAAATCTGGCATGAGCCGCAGCGCTGCGGCTTATGTTTGGAGCATTCGCTGGCCCAAGGCAAGTAATCCGTATTTGTAAGGGAGAGATTTTATGAGCCATCAAGTCATCTGGACGAAATTCATCCTTGAGCGCTTTATCGATGTTGGAAATCTCACCAAAAGAGGAAGAAGCCGTGATAAGAACCCGGGCCGCCGGTTGGACACGCACCGAGCAAAGCATGAAACTTGGCATGAGCCTTTCCACCATCGACCGTATTATTAAACGGCTGAAGGTGAAGTACGACCGGGCGCAGAAGTATGATGTGCTTTTGCCGCCGAGAAAGCAATCTGCGCAGGAATTGTACATGGATGAAAACTAATATACTGCGCGTAAATTCTCTTGACTTTTAGTATACAAAGAGTTATACTTTAGTCACGGGGACATGGTTGTGCATAAAACCTCCAGATTTTCATTCTTTTTCGAGAACCTTTCAGGCAAAAAGGCCAGTGCTGGAAACAGCACCGGCCTTTTTGTTTTTATCCATACGCCAACAAATAAATAAAAATTCGTTAAAAACCTGGTAGGAAAACGAGAGTTTTCTTGCTGGGTTTTCCTTTATTATTAAGGTAAGAAAAGGAGCGCTTCTTTATTACCTTAAATAAAGGAGGAAAATTTTTATGAGTGAAATGATTCCTGCAAGCCGTGGTGTTGCGAATGCCGGCTTGACTACCGGCATTATCGGTACGGCTCTTGGTGTTCTGAATGGCGGTGCCGGGCTGCTGAACAATTATTCTGCGCCTGCTATGGCGGCTGCCAATGCAGGCGAGCATTTTGTAACTCGCCACGAGCTTGACCTTATCCGCGAGTTGCAGAACAAGGATGCCGCTCTGGCGATTGCCGAAAGTGAGAAATACACCGACAAGAAGATGGTGGAAGTCTATAACGCTCTGAATGCGCAGGACAAGGCTATCCGTGCTGATGTTGCCGCAAACTACCGTGAATTCCGAGATTTCACCGATCAGCAGAGCACCTATAACGGTGTAAACACCGCTACGCTGGGCTGTATGAAGAACCAGATCGATCAGCTGCTTGGCCTTACCAAACTGGTGATTCCCAACGGCAGCTGCTGCCCGGGCTGGGGCGCAGTTGAGGTAAAGCCCGCAACGACTACTACCACCACTCCCGCCACTGGCGGCTAAATCGTATTGAAAGGGCGGGGCAAGCGCCCCGCCCTTTCGGCTATAAAGGGGGCTGACATATGAAAAAGAGTTTTGCACAGGTGGAGCAGGCCATAATCATGTATGCAAAAAATGAATGGCTTGATAAGCTGCAGGGGCTGAACAAATGGCTTTTGCTTGGCGCGACAGGAATTGCAGCGGCAAAGGCCGAACAGATTGCAGATGCTATCATGCACAGCCCTCTGGCACGCGCTGTGGTGGACGATGACGGCATGATAGATGTGGATATTATATACCAGCAAATGATTGCTGCAGCGGAAACCACAGGCCCTGTGACACAAAATATACCAATGATCGGAGCCGTGAAGTTTGACCGCTCTGATATCGAAAAGCTGTACACCATGATTCAGAACCAGTGAGGTGAGATTTGTGACGAAAAACGAAATGAAAGAAAAGGCTCAGGAAGAAATCCGGGATGCTCAAAATTATTTTGAGATTGCAGAACAGATGGACGATAAAGAAATGGCCTGCGAGTTCATCACCATGGGGAAAGAAGAGCTCGGCCATGCTGGACGGCTGTATGGGATGGCTGCAAGGTGGTAAATATGCGCTCAAAAAGTGCGTGAATTTTGCGTAAGTTGCGTGAATTTTGCGTAAGTTTTTAGCCCTTTTTTGCCCTGTTTTGCAATGTTTTGCAATGCGAAAAAATAAAAGAAAAGCACGAAAATCCGTTTAATTGTCGGGAATTCGTGCTTTTCTTCTTTGGTGCGGATGAAGGGATTTGAACCCATTTTTAAAAACGATTTAACGCCGGTTTATTGCTGTTGCGTAATTTGTGCGGAAACCTTATTTATTTCGGCATAGCTATTTACAAGGGCTTGCTCGCGGATGTGCGTATAGTGCTTTAATGTGGTTTGTATGGATTTATGACCAAGAATTTTTTGTGCCACATATTCCGGAATGTTTGCTTCCACACAGGCGGTGGCCATCAGGTGCCGGAATTGGTGCGCCGTGATCGTTGCCCTGTATTCGGTGATCATGTAAATTTTTCCGTTACGCTGCGGGCGTTTGCTGGGAATTTTTATTTCTCTCGCAAGGCCGATTTCCCTGCAATACATTTGCCAACGCCGCTCATAAGCCCGTGCTGTTAAAGGCTTATCGCACCGGGAAACCACAAAATCGTCTTTTCTTAGCCCTTTTACAGCAGCAAGCAAGATAGGCCTGAACTGGTCAAGAATCGGCACTTCGCGCACACCAGCTTCTGTTTTCGGCGCTTTAATCACAGGTGTGCCGCCTTGCCATTGCACACTTTTGTTGATTTTTATCGAGCCTTTGCAGCCGTACAGATTGCGATCAAAGTCAATGTCCGAAACCTGTATTGCCATTATTTCGCCCAATCTGGCGCCAGTAAAGGCAAATAGGCATGGCACAATGCCAAACCCGTCTGTGTGCTGCATCACAGCTTCCACAGCTTCTTCCGGCACAGGCTGCCGCTCAACCGGCGCTTTTCCTTTTGCTGTTCTCGCTATTAAAGCCGGGTTATGATCTGTGCTGTCAATGAGATTCCAGAAATTAAATATATTTCTTATGACCGTTCGCTCGTGGATGATGGTCTTGCTGGAAAAACCCTGCTTAGCCATTTTGTCATAAAGGCGTGTGATATCCATCGGCTTTATTTCTTCCATGCGATAGCCTCCGAATTCATTTAATGCCGTTTCGAGCCGAGCCTTGTATGATCGCATCGTGGAGTATGACAAGGTTTTCTCCGCGTTGTGATACCATTTTTGGGCCACATCTTCAAACAACGGGCCTTTTTCTTTTTCTTCTGCTTCTGCCGCCTGTTTTGCAAGCCAATCTTTTAGCTTCTTATCAATTTCAGCACAGGTTTTTCCGCGCAGCATACAGCGCTTTCCGGCTATACGCTTATCAAAAACATATATGCCGTTTTTATCTTTTTTGTATTTTGCCATAAGCGATCACCTCGAATACTCGCCGCGTTTTAGCTGTGCTGCTTTTTGCCCGGCACAATGTGCCGAGCGCAGATTTCCAATGTTCGGCTTTGCGGTGTCTGGATCAACCAAATCCCCGGTCGCAGCTTCCAATTCGTAGTTTTCGATCACCAACCTGCACACTGCTGCCCGGCTACGCATGGAGCAATGTGCATTCGCGGCGTACTCATCCAGCATTGACGGCCAATCACTGCCATGCCCACCAAAGATTAGATATGCCAGCTTTTCTACTTCTCCGGGCGGGCAGTCGGCCAGATAGTGGAACAGGCCGTTGCGTTTCTGTTCCACATCTTCGGCGCTGCCCTCGAAATCATCATAGATTTCTGGGTGGGCAAGGCGCAGCACATCGCGAAACCAATTCATGCCGAGCGCCCTGTACCATAGCAAGAATTCGTAGACATTCGGAATCCGGGAGCCGGTTTCCATCCGATGTATCGTGCTGGTGCTGGTGTGCAGTACTTCGGCCAGGAATTCCTGGCTTGCACCGGCTCTGATCCGGGCAGAGGATAATAATTCAGCAATCTTTTTCGTATCTTTCATGTGCTTCACCCCCAAAAACAAAGGGCGGTTTCCTGCCATTCAAATCTGACAGGAAACCGCCTCCAAATTGAATCAAATCTGCTATGGCGTTTTATTCTCATTTGCGCTATAGTAAGTTAGAATAAACCATTATAACGAAAGCGAGGAACTTATGAATGATGACTTAGTGCGACTAATCGAACGAATTGAGGAATTGGACGAACATACTTATGAAATCTTCATCAAAAAGGCGTTAGAGCTGTTGAAAATTGAATAATGAATCTTGATTGCCCCCGCATTGCGGGGGCTTTTTTTAATAACAGCGCGAACACGCAGTATAACCGGCGGCTATGGCATCATTTTTGCTGATAGGTATACAGCTGCTTTTCAGGTAACTACATCCAGCTCGGTGATACTTTGAGCCTGTTCGTGTAATGTATACGGTTTCGCTCTGTGTTTGCTGCTGCACTGGCTTTGGTGTCGGCCTTGGGGTAGGTGCTGGTGTTGGCTGTGGTGTTGGTGTCGGTGTCGGAGTAGGTGTAGGCGTTGGCGATGGTGTAGGTGTAGGCGTAGCGTATCCATATAGATTGCAAACGGCATTCGCGGCCTGATATTCGTCAGCGTTTTTTAAGTCGTCAACAATCTCTTCGCAAGCATCATCAAAATAGTATAAGTCATATAAGCGAGGATCAGATTTTATTTCCTCAAGGCATTCATCGAATGTGTAGTATTCGTATTGATGTGCGTTTTCGGCCAGCCATTCACCAAAATCATTGGCGCTTTCGGCTTTGACATATCCCAAACCCGGCGCATAGCGATCTACCACCTGTTCTACTTCCGCAGCGGACAGGGACGAATTGCAGCTTACTAATAAGGTAGAGGCAAGCGCAACAGCCAGAACTTTCAAAATGCGTTTCATTTTTCAACACCGCCTTTTTTCTCCACCGCACTGACCAGCTGATCGAGCATGATAGACAGCGGCTTGATATACTCTGGATTGCTTTTGCAGACATCAATAATTTTTCTAAGAGCAGGGTCTTTGATTTCCTGCTCTTTTTTTGCCAGCGCAAAAGCAGCGGCGAGCTGCTTTATATCTTCCGGCACTTGTTCGTATTGGTTGCCGTCATACATGGCCAGAGGCACGCTGGCGGCGAGATCGTCAACGGAATTTTCTTCATTTAATAAGCTATCAACTGAAACTTTAAATAGCTCTGCAAATAATTTTAAGTTTTTTTGACTAAGACTTTTTGTTTTACCGGTTTTCAGCGAACCAAGTGTTGAACGCGGCAAACCAACCGCAGCACAGGCGCTTCCGTCTGTCAGTCCTTTATCTAATACGAGCGAGTGTATTCTATTATACAAATTGCCCATAAAATCCTCTCCAATTTGTGCAAACATACAAAGTAGCAAAATTCGTACAAATGGTATTGAAATGTAGGAAAATTCGCACTATAATAAAAGCATGGTCGGTACGAAAATCGCTACACATATTTTAATTTGTTCGTACTCTTATTATAAGTGCAAATTTTCGTACTGTCAATATCTACATAAGATAGGCAGGTGAAATAATGAAACAGCTGACCCCGCTTGGGGTGAGAATCGAGATTGCGCTGATCCGAAAACGGATGACCAACACGGAGCTGGCGCAACGAGTGGCAGACGACACCGGGATGTTTTGTGACTGCAAGTACATTTGCAAAATCAAGACGGGAGATCGTAACCCGGAGAAAATCATATCCAGTATCAAGAAGATTCTGGATATCAAATGAAAGGAGAGCAAATGAACGATTTGAAAATCTGGGAGAACCCAGAATTTGGTGTTCTCCGTGTGATCGAGCAGGACGGCGAGCCTTGGCTTGTCGGCAGAGATGTTGCAAAAGCACTTGGCTATTTTAATGTAAGTAAGGCAGTTGCTACTCATGTGGATGCCGAAGATAAGCGGTTTGAGATGCTTCCGATAGCAGATGCCCAAAATGGGCATGTGCTTGGAGCGACAAAGACAACGCTCATCAACGAATCAGGCCTTTACAGCTTGGTACTGTCCAGCAAGCTGCCGGGCGCAAAGCGGTTTCGCCGCTGGGTGACTGGCGAGGTTTTACCGAGCATTCGCAAGGACGGCGGCTACATTAAGACCGCACCGGGCATGAGCGATGCCGACATTATGGCAAAGGCAATTCTGCTGGCGCAGAAAACCATTGAGGGCCAGAAAGCGCAGATCGCTGAAATGACCCCGAAAGCGCTTTTCGCGGATGCCGTGAGCGCAAGCAGCACTTCCATTCTGGTGGGCGACCTTGCAAAGCTGATTCGCCAGAACGGCATGGACATCGGCCAGAACCGATTGTTCGACTGGCTGCGAAACAATGGCTATCTTATCCGAGCAAAGGGCATGAGCTGGAATATGCCCACACAGCGCAGCATGGACATGGGCTTGTTCGAGGTAAAAGAAACTTCCATCACGCATTCGGACGGGCATATCAGTGTGAATAAAACCGTGAAAGTGACAGGCAAAGGGCAGATTTACTTTGTGAATAAGCTCGTACCGAAGAAAGGAGCATGAGAATGAAGGGTTACAAGGCATTCGGCGAGGGAATGGTGTGCAAAGATAAGCAGTATGCCGAGAACACCGTTTTTGAGGAAGAAAAAGCAAAACTGTGCGTATGCGGCATGCACTTTTGCAAGGAGCCGTTGGCGGTGCTGCAGTATTATCCCGCTGCGAAGGCAAAAGAATTTGCCGAGGTGGAAGCGCTTGATGAAGCACTGACAGACGATAACACGAAGTTTTGCACCACCAAATTAAAGGTGGGTGCAAAACTGAGCATTCGGCAACTTGTGGATGCTCAGATTGAGTTTGTACGAGAACATTGTACGAACGAGAACAATGCAGAAACAGGAAAATCAGCCACAGCGGGCGATTACGGCGCAGCCACAGCGGGCAATCGCGGCGCAGCCACAGCGGGCAATTACGGCGCAGCCACAGCGGGCGATTCCGGCGCAGCCACAAGCAGAGGAAGGGTCGATGTCGGTGATAATGGTGCTGGGCTGGTTCGGAGTGAAGCACCTAGGGCTAAAGGCGGCAAAGGAGCGGTGCTTTTTATCGTAAAAGAAAAAAGAGATAGCTATGATATTTCCGATTTCTGCACGGTGGTTGTAGGCGAAGACGGTATCAAGCCAGACACTTTGTATACCGTTGAAAACGGAAAGGCGGTTGAGGTAGATGCGAATTAAAGACGGTGTTCCCGAAACTGCAGCAGCCTTGCGTGAGCGGTTCGGACGGGAAATGTTGAGTGCTAAAGAAGTGGCGGAAGCCACCGGGCTGAGCGAGTACACCGTCCGGAGAAAGTTTGTCGGATGGAACGGTCGGTTGATCGCTGTGGAAACGATTGCACGGCAGATTGTTGGTTAATGAAAGGAGAAGAAAAATGGAGAAGTCTTTGAAGTTTAGCGGCATCATCCGCGTGAGTCCTTATGATATCATGCTGAAAACTGGTGACGGCATCAATTTGGTTACAGCCGTGCGTGAAATGATGGGTGTAGGCATTGGTGAGTATGATGATGTGCCGTGCGAATTCGAAATCACCATGAACCGTTATGATGACTGCTTTGAAATCAACGGTGAGAAATTCGAGGTGAGCAAAGGTGAGTAAGGTTTATGACACGCTGAACGCCGTCACCGGCGCTGTGCTGAGCACGAGCTTGGGCATGATCGTCTTTATCCCCGCTGCGTTTGCAGAGCGCGGCTACTGGGGAGTGGGCGGCGAATGGATTCTGATTGCGCTGTGTGGCGCGATTGGGTGGAACATGAAGGAGATTTAACGATGGGAGATTTTGAGATTGATATCCTCATGAATCGTAGCAAGGGGATGCATATCACCACCAATGGCACCGGCGAAGATATCTTGAAAGGTATGGCGATAGCGGCCATCGAGGTGACGGCGAACATTGATGCGGAGAACGCAAAGCTTTTGCGCGGTATTCTTTGCGACATGATCATGTCTGCGCCTACAAGGGAGAACTGTCTGCCTGCAAAGAATTGTAAATTCGTGTGGGTTTTCGCGCGAAAGAAAGGAAAGAAAGAATGAACAAATGCTGTGAGAAAATTGTAGATGTGACTAAAATCAGCCATGACGAATGGCTGGATACGCGCCGCACCGGCATCGGCGGCAGCGACAGCAGCACCATTGTGGGGCTGAACCCCTACAACAGCCCATACGCGCTGTACCTTGATAAAATCGGAGACTGCGCAGAGAAACCCGACAACGAAGCCATGCGGCAGGGCCGTGACTTTGAGCAGTATGTCGCTGACCGCTGGATGGAAGCGACCGGGAAGAAGTGCCGCAGAAACAACTTTATGTGGCGCAGCACACGCTGGCCATACATGCTGGCAGACATTGACCGCGAGATCGTGGGCGAAAACGCCGGGCTTGAATGCAAAACCACCAGCGTTTTCAATAAATCCGATCTTGCCGGTGGAGAAATCCCGCAGACTTACTATGTACAGTGCCAGCATTACATGGCCGTGCTGGGATTTGACCGGATGTATCTTGCCGTTTTGGTGCTGAATCGTGGCTTTTATCACTTTGTGATTGAGCGTGACGAAGCTGAGATTGAAGCGCTGGCAGCGGCAGAGGGCGAATTCTGGCAGTGCATTACCAACCAGCAGCCGCCCGAGGTTGACGGCAGCGAGGCGACCGTCAACGCCATCAAAAAACAGTACCCGGAAGCAGCGGCAGATTTGCCGATGATGGAACTGGGAAAAAGCGCTGCGGATGATCTTGCCGCGCTGGCAGAAATCAATGCAGACATCAAGAGCCTTAAAGATTCAGGCGAAGCGATCAAGGCCAGAATCATGGCCGAAATGGGCGAATGCCCGGTGGCGGCAGCGCCCGGATGGAACATTTGCTGGAAGAACCAGAGCCGCAAAAGCATCGACAGCAAGAAGCTGAAAGCCGAATACCCGGAAGCCTATGATTCCTGCCTCTCTGAATCGAGCAGCCGCGTTTTCCGCTTTACCAAAGCCAAAAATTAAGATTATAAGGAGAAAATATTATGAACGCACCTACCAATACGAACAGCATCATCCAGCAAGCCCAGCAGGCAAAGGCTGTGGCAAAGAAGAAGCAGGGCAGCACACTGAAAGCTTACATTGCAAAAATGCAGCCTGAAATTGCAAAGGCTCTGCCCAGCGTAATGACCCCCGAGCGGTTCAGCCGCATCGTGTTCAGCGCAATCAGCAACAACCCGCAGCTGGCAGAATGCACACCGGAGAGCTTTCTCGGGGCCATGATGAATGCTGCTCAGCTGGGCATGGAAGCCAATACACCGCTGGGGCAGGCTTACCTTATCCCGTTCAAAAACGAGAAAAAGGGCGTTATGGAATGCCAGTTCCAGCTTGGCTACAAGGGCCTGATCGACCTTGCCTACCGAAGCGGAGAAGTAAGTGTGGTGCAGGCACACGAAGTGCATGAGAAGGACGATTTCAGCTATTCTTTCGGTCTTGAACCGACCCTGCACCATGTCCCTGCGCTGCATGATCGCGGCGAGGTGATTGCTTACTACGCCGTGTTCAAAACCAAGGCTGGCGGTTTTGGCTTTGAGGTTATGAGCAAAGATGATGTGCAACTGCACGCACAGAAATTCAGCAAGGCTTACAGCAAAGGCCCCTGGCAGACTAATTTTGACGAAATGGCAAAGAAAACCGTGCTTAAAAAGTGCCTGAAATACGCGCCCATGAAGAGCGAATTTGCCCGAGGCGTAGAGAGCGATGGCAGTGTTAAAAACAGCATTGCCGAAGATATGAGCGAGGTGCAGGACGAAAGCATTGTTTATGAGGTGAACGGCGAAACCGGCGAGATCGTGGGCGAAAAGGAGGCCGTTGCTGATGCTGATTAACTCAAAGACCGGCTGCATTTGCGGCGGTCATGTGGCGAGAGAGCCCGAGGCGAAGCAAGTAGGTGACACCACCGTGACCAAGTTTTCCGTTGCCTACGGAAAAAGCGAAACGGAACTTGCTGAAAACGGCAAGCCAAAAAGCCTTTACATGAATGTTGACTGCTGGGGGGCGCTGGGCGAAACCGCCCAGCTGCTCAGCAAAGCGGACAGCTGCCTGATCTGGGGGGCAATCCAGAGCCGCGAGTACAACGGCAAAACCTATTACACCTTGCGAGCGGACGGTATCACATTTGGGGCTGATGTGCTCCTGAAATGCGTTTCGGCGCTTGGGAATATAAACGCTCATCCGGATGCACAAACGCCGCCACAGGCGCACACAGACCCCAATGCGGCGATTGCACAGACTTACTCTCCCGGCAGCTTTGAGCCGGTTGCAGAAGATGAAGATCTCCCTTTTGATTAACGGTTACGCTACCGAAACAAAAGGCGCATGGTGATTTATGCAAGAACAATGGAAAGATATCCCCGGATATGAGGGACTTTACGAGGCTTCAAACACCGGAGAAATAAGAACTAAGTTGGGTAAAACCACATCGTCCGCACGATCTTCTAAAAGAGTGTGGAAGCAGCGCATCTTAAAACAAAAGCACCAAAAAAGGATTAGATGTGCAGCGGGTTATACGGATGCTCGAGTAACGCTCTGGAAAGATGGAGAAGAAAAAACCATGCTCGTGTCTCGCCTTGTCGCGATGGCTTGGATTCCCGGATATAGCAAAAATCTAACGGTTAATCATATTGATGGGAATCCAATGAACAACAACGCGAGCAACTTGGAATGGTGTACGAGAGCCGAAAACATTAGGAAAGGGTTTGCCAACGGACAGTATAAGAATACCGGATTTAAAAGATGATGAGGTGAACGCATGGCTAAAAACGGATTTGGCCGCGCTGGCAAGGCAGACAAAGCCTTGCTGCGCTGGCAGCAGAAAAATGATGCCCGTATGGAAAAAATGCGGGAGAAACAGCAGATGAAAATGAAAGGTGAGGGAAAAAACGATGGCAAGAATTGAGTTGGAATGCGACACACCCATGGACGAGCTGCACGGATTCTGGCTCCTGACTTACAAAGGAAAAGGAATTGGATACACCACCGACCGCTTGAACGATGATGAATTTAACTTCATTTCAGGTATGAACTACGCGGTGAACCATATCCTTTCAAATTTCATCGAAAACTTGGAGGAATTGGAAGAAATGAATGATAGCGTGGAAATGCTGCGTGATCTGAAAATGCAGGTCGGTAAAAATATGCTCACTGCTGCGAAATACAACTGTGACATTGAAATTTCACGGCTTATAACGAAATTTATTGATTCCCATGATGACTAAGCGGCCAGCCGAGGAAGGGGGTGATACTGCCAATGGCAACAGAAAAAAGCGGCAAACGCTATTACTGGCTGAAGCTGCAGGACGATTTTTTTAAGAGCAAGCGCATCAAAAAGCTGCGGAAAATCGCCGGTGGCGATACATACACCATCATTTACTTGAAGATGCAGCTTTTGGCCATGAAGAACAACGGTGTTTTAGAGTTTACCGGGCTCGAAAACACTTTTGCCGAAGAGCTTGCGCTTGATCTGGACGAAGAGCCGGACAATGTAAATGTTACTATCAATTTCCTCTTATCCACCGGGTTGATGGAAACAAGCGACAATGTGCGCTATTTTGTTCCGTATGCCGTAGAAAATACGGGAAGCGAAGGTGCTTCTGCGGCTCGTGTACGCAGGCACAGATGTGAAAAAGCGTTACAATGTAACGCTGATGTAACACCTGTGAAACAAAACTGTAACGGAGAGATAGAGATAGAGAAAGA